>Ga0247843_1000486_pt1 | contig 93855 bp, 90 predicted proteins | sample LaCruzMarch2017__FD_192420 | JGI IMG/M metagenome (GOLD analysis project Ga0247843, IMG submission 192420) | Freshwater microbial communities from meromictic Lake La Cruz, Castile-La Mancha, Spain - LaCruzMarch2017_8m | ecosystem: Environmental > Aquatic > Freshwater > Lake | place: Spain... | reverse complement strand
CGCACCTGTTCTCCGCGCGATATCCTCTAAGTCCACAGGAAGCAACGCACGAATCGACGACCACTGCAATTCCATATACGAAGGACGAAGAACAAACTCGGATAGACGCTTAACTAAGCGGCTATGAGGGGCAGGGATGGGGCCAGAAGACAGTCCGTGGTTTGCCGCCCGCCGCCCAAAAACCCCCTCCCCCACGTTTCCCCCTGCCGCGTCGCGGCAAGGGAAACCATCTCGAGCTCACAATCGCGACCGGAACTCGGCAACGCCGCGGACCGGGAAGCCGAAGTCCGTTATCCGCAGGAGTGCGCCGGCGTGTTCGCCGTCGACGTCCTTCTGGCCGCCGCCGGCGGTGGTGATGAAGGCCTGGTCGTAGCCCGCCCCACCAAAAAGCACGCAGGAGATCTTGCGGATCGGGAAGGAAAACCGCGCCGTCTCAACCCCGTCTGGCGAATACCGAACCAGGCAGCTGCCATCCCAGCGGGTGCTCCAGACGTTCCCTTCGGCGTCCACCGTCATGCCGTCCGGCACGCCCTCGCCCTGTCCCGAAACCTGAACAAACGGCCGACGATTTGAAAGCTCTCCGGTCGTTACGTCGTAATCGAACAAATCGATCGTGCCGCGACCGGAGTCCGTGAAGTACATCTGGGTCCCGTCGGGCGTAAAGCCCATGCCGTTTGAGCAGCCAACGTCCTCCAGAACCACCCGAATCGAATGGTCTGGATCGAGCCGATATAAACGCCCGAGTCGATGCGGAGTCGGCATCGTGCCGCAGAAAACGCGGCCCGCCGGGTCGGCGATCACGTCGTTGAAGCGCGACTCGAGCTCATCCGGAAGCGACTCAATCACCGTTTCGGTCTCGCCGGTAACGCTCCAAAGCGTCACGTTACCGCGAGCGCCAAACAGCGCCAAGCGTCCGTCCGGCTGAAGGGTCATGCCGCCGACGGGCTCGCCCTCGCGAACCAACGTCGCCGTGCCCTCAAAGCTGTCCCAGCGGAAGATTTTTCCCGCCGGGATGTCGAGCCAAAAGACGGCGTCGAGGTCGGGGTGCCAAAGTGGCCCCTCGCCGGTATTGCAGGCGAAGTCAGCCAGAACGTCGAACGCGGTCATTCGATGTTCGTCCGTTTGTGCTCAAGCATTTCCACCATGATGCCCATGGTGTCGTGCAAGTCGAAATAGGCGTACTGGCCGTCGCCCATATCGCCGCGCATCGCGAGCGTGCCGCCTTGCTCTTCAAGGGCGGTTTTCGCCTCGGCCATATTTTCGGTCCAAAAGGCAAGGTGATGGACGCGCTCGCCCTTCTCGGGGAGGCCCTCGAACCAGGCGCTGTCTTCGCCAATCGGCTCGATGAGTTCAAGCTGGACCCCGCCCATGTCCAAGAAGGCGAGCTTCGCCTGGGCATTGGAGGGGTTGCCCCGGTAGGTGGCCCGAACATTGTTCCCGGGGTCGGTCACGATGATGTTCGGGCGGTCGGCCCCAAGCAGCGCGCAATAGCGGTCCAGCGCCGCGTCCATATCTCGAACGACGACAGCGACTTGGGCAAGTTTTCGGCTTTGAAGAGAGGCCATGCCTCCCAGTTTAGCGCGACCTACTTCGCCTTAACGATCTTGCTGGCTCCGGCGATCCACTTCTTGGGTCCGCCTTCCTCATATCCCGATCGACCGAGCTCTTTGCCGGCTGAGTTGAGGAACAGCACCGTCGGGAAGCCCTGCACTCCGTACTTGCTGGCAAGCTTCTCGTTCTGCTGCTTCAGCTTTGCGGGCTGCGGGGTCGACTGCGGGAAGTCCAGCGACAGCAGAACGACGTTGGCCTTCGCCCACTTCTTGAAGTCCGCGGTTTTGAAAACTTCCTTGTCCAATCGGATGCACCAGGTGCACCAGTCGCTGCCGGTGAAGTCCACCAGAATTGGCTTATTGGTTTTCTTCGCCATCGCGACGGCCTTGTCGTACGAGGTCAGCCATTCGCTACCCTTTGCCAGGGCCGAGCCGCTGAGAACGAGGGCCGCTGCAAGCACGCCGGAGAGTTTGAAAATGGGGTTGAGCTTCATGAAATTCCTGCGAATAGTTTGACGTGTCTTTCCTAATCCCAAATCGGAAAATTTTGTTCCAACTACCGCGGCGTGAGGCGAAGGTCTCGGAAGACGGCCGTCGTCAGTTGATCGTCGGCGTGGCTGGCAGCAATCACGCCGGCCCGAAGCGGCCCAACCGGGAGTTTGGCGCGGCCGACTTCTTTCCACTCGGTCGCACTCGCCGTCCGGGCAAAGGTGGTGATCGTCTCGCCTCGACGCTCGATGCGAAGCCGCATGCCTGGGAACGTGCCCGGGGTCGTGCCGGTGCCCTGCATGGTTCCGCCCGCCGTTTCTCGGGTGGCCATCTGAACCTCGGCGGTTGCGAAGACGGAAAGCAGGACGGTTGCGGCCGAAGGATCGGTGCCAACGCGAAGCATCAGCCCGGCTTTCGGATACGCGCCGGTGTCGGCCAGCGAATCCACCGCAACCTCAAGATCGAAGTCGCCGGTGGTCTCTTTGGAGAGGAAGCGGAACTGGTCGCGCTCGCCCCAGATGTCGCGCCCCGCGCCGTAAAGCGTAATGGTCGGACCTTCGACTTTCTGCCCACCCGCGACCTTCGCGCCGCCAATATCGGAGGCTTCAAAGCCGGGAACCGGGTCGTTTGCGGGAGCCACCAGCAGGCGCGCGGGCGGCTCGGGAAGCGGCGGGAGCTTCGGCGACTTCGCCGTCATGACGGTGCGCAACGGCTCGTTGATCGCAAGCGGGATGGTTCCGAATGCCTTGAATTTCGACTCAATTGCCGCAAGGCTGTCCTTCTGGAAGTCAATCTGCGCCAGCGGCTTGGCGTTGGTTGCCATGGCCCAGCCGTCCGGGCTGATCCCGCCTTGCGTGCTGGTGGTTTTGTAGCTCCACATCGTCGCCATCCAGCGGTGCTTCGCGTAGGTGTCGTAGTGGCGGCGCATCATGTTCGCCCCGCCGGCGTTTTTGAACACGACATTGAACTCGCCGATGAGCAACGGCACATTCAGCTTGTTCTGCAGTGCCTCAAAGTTGTCCATCGAGCGAAGATGCGCGGCTTGAATCTGCTCGGTGGGTGAACCGTTACCGAACAGGCCGGGATAGAAGTGCATCTGGAAGCCGACGTTCTTCCAACCATTCGCTTTGGGGTCGCCGTAATGGTCGAAATTGTCGTAGTTGCCGTGGGCAAGGATTAACTTTTCGCCGTCCACTGCCCGAACCGCCGGATACAGTCGCTTGAATAGCTCAACTTGCTGCGGTTTGGTTCCACCGTAGGGCTCGTTGAAAAGATCGTAGGCTACGACGGCGGAGCGATTCTTGTAGCGCGCGGCGATCTTGCCCCAGAGCCACGCCGCTCGGTCTTGGTTTGCCGGTTCGGTCCAAACTTTGTTCTGCTCGCTTCGGCCGGTATGGTCGTAGACGCTTTGGCCGCCCTGGATGCCGTGAAGGTCCAAAATTACGTAGAGCCCCTGCTTTTCGGCCTCGTTCACCGCGCGGTCCAGCCACTTAAACGCGTTGGGCTTTAACTGCATCGGACGGCGGTCGTCCTCCAGCAGCCGATAGTTGAACGGCAACCGAACCAGGTTGAAGCCGAACGAACGGATCGCCTTCCAGTCGCGCTCGCGCATCCAATTCTCCCGGTACAAGTCCATCAGCCGGTCCTTTTCGGCCTCGCCGAAACGGGTCGTCAGGGCCTCGGTTAGGTCGTACTCGTCCTTCGGAACGAAGCCAAGCTTCGGGTCCATGCCCAACATCCACATCTCCAGAATGAGCCAGTTGCCCGCGTTGCAGCCTTTCAACGTGATGGCGCGGCCCTTCGGGTCCACCATTTCCTGGCCGTTCATACGCAATGTCGGCAACGCCTTCGCCGGGGCGGCGTTGGTTTGCATTGTGAGGGCGAGCATCGTTACGAGCCACATGGTAGGCATGATTATTCCTTTAATCAAGGCCATTTTGGCGTTCGGAGGTGAATTTTCCACCTCCGAACCGCGATGCTTAGCCCTGGGTACGCACGTAAAGCTTGTATCGGTAGCTCAGGTTTAGCTTCTTGCCCGGCTCGATCTCGCTGTTCCAGATGAGTCGGCTCGTCGTGTTGACTTGGGAAAGTCCACGAGTCGTCTTGGTTACCACCGGCTTTTCGGGAGCCTCGATCACCTCGCCCGTGAGGTCCTTTCGGACGCGGAACTTGATCTTTACCGGCTTCAGGTTGGTTGCCTCCAAGGTGCCCTTCACCGTGACAAGATCAAAAAGCGGGTAGCCCTGACCATTCTTGATGGCGCCGCGCTCGCGAGACTCTTCCTCTTCGGTGACTTCGGCGCGGATGTCCAGCGACTTGTTGATCTTGAGCTCGGCGTCCCCGCCAACCGGGATATACGAAAGCTTGTCTTGCCCAACGACTTCGCCGCCCGAGAAGGTCGTCGCGACTCCGGTGGTGAGTGGTTGTGCGCCGTTGTTCTTGAACTTCAGGCTATGCCAGACATCCTGCGGACCGGCGGCGACGCCCCGGTACTCCACGTTATTGGTCGTCGAATCGTCTAGGTCTAGCGCGTACAACTCCTCATAATCGCTGACGATCTGGAACATCGTGTAGGACCCGCGCTCGCCTCTGTCCAACGTTACGCCCGGCTGCTTGTAGAAGAAGAGATCCTCTTTTTGTTCGCCACCGGCACCGGTCGAAGGGACGGAAACCGCCATGTCGGCCATGGCGAAACGAGCGGCCGGCGCGGGTGCGTTTTGGGTCAACATTCCGCCCATTCCGCCGGGCGTTCCCACCTGCCCGATCCCGTTGAGCATGTTTCCAAACTCGCCGATCGATTGCCCGCTAATCAGCGGGTCCAAAAACTGAGCGTACGGCACGTTCGGGAAGCCGGTGATGAGCTTGAGCTCGATCGCTTTCAGGTTGTCCAAGTCGTTGAGGATGGTCGCCTTCGCCACGAGGGTCAGCTTCTTCTTATCGGTCATGTCGACCGCGTAGCTGGGTGCCCACGAAAGACCTTGTTCCAGCCCGACCATCACGATGGCGCCCTTTCCGCCCGTGGTACGGAACCGAAGTCCGCGCGTCGTCGTTTCGATGCTGGCGCCGTACACCAACCCGCCTTTCTCGGAACTGATCTGGGTGACGACTTCGCGCTGGATCGCGATGGTCTTGGACTCGGCCTCGACGACCACCAGCGAGCCTTCCGCCGACTTCAGCACGCCGGTGATCGTTTGCGGGCCGTTGACCATGTTGTAGGTGAGGGTGAGCGTCCTTCCGACATTGCCCCGAAGGATCTGCTCCAGGCTGGCGAAGTTGTACGGGTTCGACTTTTTCGCGGTGGTGGAAGTGATTTCCACAAGTTTTCCGCGATTGCCCTGGCTGCTGAACGAGAACCAAAGCGTGCCTAAGCTGGCCTGCGGAACTTCCGCGAGGAGGTAGGACCCGTCTCGTTCGACGGGGATTTCTCGAACGACCACGGCGTAGCCGTTTTTGAAGAGGGACGCGCCGACGATCTTGGCGGACACCGCCGTCGGGCTTTCTGGAAGGGCGAGGAGTGTGATGAGCGAGGCGGTGATCATAGGCGGAATCTCTTTTGCCGAAATGAGTGCCGGCACGGCTATGATACGTTCATGGTCGCGCCGCTTTTTCTTCTGTTTCTGGCTTCCTCGCCAGCCGCGGAGCGCGTGGCCCAGCTTCGGCCATCGCCGGGGCTGGATAAACCGGCGATGGTGATTGACAAGCCAGGCGCGGTGGTTGACCTGAGTCGGTTTGAGCTTCGTGGGACGCCCCGCTCAGTGGACCCCGATAAGCGGGTGGGACTAGGTATTGAAGTCCGGGCAAAGAACGTCACGATCTTAAACGCCAAGGTGCGGGGCTATATGGTTGGGCTTCGCGCGGTAAATGCCGATGGCTTACGCATTATCAATGGCGACTTTTCTGATAACTATAAACCGCGCTTGCTGTCTACTCCGGAGCGAGAAGACGCTTCAGATTGGATGAGCTACCACAACAACGAGAAGGGCGAATGGCTGCGATTTGGCGCGGGAATCTACCTCGAAGGATGCCGAAACTTCGAGGTTCGAGGAACCAAGATCACCGGTGGCCAGAACGGCTTGATGATGACCCGCTCCCAAAATGGAAACGTATGGAATAACAACTTTTCCTTCCTGAGCGGAATTGGTCTCGGCATGTACCGGAGTTCCAACAACGTTATCCAGCACAACAAGATCGACTACTGCGTGCGCGGATTCAGCTACGGCAAATACAACCGGGGTCAGGATAGCGCCGGAATTTTGATCTACGAGCAGTCCAACGAGAACGTGTTTGCCTACAACTCGGTGACCCATGGCGGGGATGGCTTCTTCCTGTGGGCGGGGCAGACCACGATGGACTCCGGCAAAGGAGGCTGCAACGATAACCTCGTATACGGCAACGACTTTTCCCACGCCCCAACGAACGGAATCGAGGCTACTTTTAGCCGTAACGTGTTCGCTAATAATCTAGTCATGGAGTGTTGGCACGGCCTTTGGGGCGGCTACTCGTATGACTCAAAGATAAGCGGAAACATCTTTGCCTATAACACCGATGGGATTGCGCTAGAACATGGGCAGCAAAATCCGATTCTAGGAAACACTTTTCTTAGAAACGAAACCGACGTTCGGCTCTGGCAAAACGCAACCCAAGATCCAAACTGGGGCTACGCAAAGGTGCGCGATACTCGGTCACGCGATTACGACATAAGCGGGAACACCTTCTCTGATACCGTCGCCACGGTATTCAACCTTCGGAGCACGAAGAACGTGCGCGTTGGGGACAATTCTTACGGTCCGGTAGGCAAGCTACTGGAGCTTAAAGACGACTGCTCCGGCTTTACGTTTGCCGGGGCGACGATGAAAAGCGGCGCAGACGTCACCCGGTACACGGCGACGTCGATGCCTGCCCTCGCGCCGGGAGCCGCGTTTGCGCTTGGCGGTCACGGAAAGCCGCTCCCCCCGGCAACGGCCCTCACGACGACCATCACCAGCGACGCGGAGTACGACCGGCGATTCCTGACTACCTGGAACCCTTTAGCCGTGCCGCCGTCCCGGTCGGTATCGATTCGGCGCGATGCGTCTGAAATCCAGACTGCCGTGACATCCGACGCTATCCCCGCCCCAAAGAAAATGGCGGGCGGAATCGACCCATTCTTGAAACGAGGAACCAAACGCGGCTGGCGCACGATTTTGGTCGATCATTGGGGGCCGTACGACGGGCTCCGCCCGTTGCTGGTGCCCGCGCGACCCGAGCAACGGATGCCTGACGGGGCAATTCGGTACGACGTCCTGGGTCCTGCTGGAAAGTGGAAACTGGTCGACGCACAGGGCGTTTCGCTATCCGCCTCCGAGGGCACCGTGCCGGGCATGGTGAACCTAAAGTTCGACGACACGACGGTTGGTCTCACCGCGGTCTCGCTTCGGTACGTCGGAGGAAAAACGGTCGACTATCGCGGGATCGAGTCGCCTGCCGGGAAGGCGATTTCGTTCGGACTGCGCATGAGCCGCGTCCCAATTCGCTGGAACGTGACGTTCTATCCGTGGGAGAAAGGAACCCAAGACCCGCGCAACAACGAGCTTTTCCGGCAGAACGCGCCGCTTGCGACCGCCGAAACAAGCGATCTGAACTATGCCGGTTTCGGGGCGTTTGCGCCAAAGGTGCCCTCCACGTATTTCGCGACCGTTGCCACCGGGACGGTCAACCTGCCGACCGATGTGCCGGTGGAGATCACTGCCGACGATGGACTGCGGTTCTACATCGACGATCAGCTCGTGATCGCCGACGCTTGGAAGTACCAGGGGCCGACCGTCTACCGTGCGACGATTCCCAAAGGCTCGCACCGGTTGCGGATCGAGCACTTCCAGATCGACGGCTACGCGGCGCTCCAGTTCCGGGTCCGGCTTTGATGGGTTGACGACTTCTACATCCGGCCCCGTAGCGCCCCAAAAGGCCCGGCACGGAAACAAGCCGCGTGGATATCCTGTAAAGTCGGTTCACCTCCAAGCCGGTAGAGATGCGCCCTTGAGTTTTGTTGCCACCCTCCAAAATCTAACCGTGCGGTACGGATCGTTTACCGCGCTAAACCAGTTTTCCTGCGAAATTCCGGAGGGCTCGACGGGCCTTCTGGGGCCAAACGGCGCCGGGAAAACCACGCTCATCAAAACCCTCCTCGGCTTCGTCCGGCCCGAAACGGGCGCGGGTGAGGTCTTCGGGCTCGATATCACAAAGGGCGAGCGGCGTCTCCGCCAGCTCATCGGCCTGATGCCGGAGCAGGATTGCCACATTCCCGGCATGTCCGGCGTCGGATTTGTCGCCTTCGCGGGCGAGCTGGCCGGAATGCCCGCCGCCGACGCCCTACGCCGCGCCCACGAGGTGTTGGAGTATTGCGGCCTTGGCGAAGCCCGCTACCGAAACGTCGAAACCTATAGCACCGGCATGAAGCAGCGCATCAAACTGGCCCAAGCTCTGGTGCATGGCCCCAAGCTCCTACTGCTCGACGAGCCCACGAACGGGCTCGACCCGGCCGGACGCGAAGACATGCTGGACCTAGTTCGAACCGTTTCCCACGGCGGCGGACTCAGCGTGTTGGTCTCCTCGCACGTCTTGCCAGACATCGAGCGCGTCTGCGACCGCGTGATCGTGGTGATGAAAGGTCAGCTTCGCGCCGCCGGAACCATTGCCGAGCTGAAAAAACTCGCCGGCCACCCGGTCGATGTCGAGCTAAAGGAACTGAACCCGGCGTTTAACCGTGCGCTCATCGAAGACGGGATGACGGTTCTGCCGGGTGCCCGAACCACAATCCGGGTTCAAGCCAATGCGAGTCCGGCGGAAATCCATCTGCGAGTCCAACGAATCGCCCGAACCACGAAAACCCAGGTGCGCGGGTTCCGGGTCGCCGAAAGATCGCTCGAAGAAGCCTTCCTTGAGGTGCTGCAAGCATGACGCCAAACCCAACCGGCCCCATCGCCGACCTTCGTTACCGCAACTACGACGGCAAGCTGCTGCCGCCGAACCAAATGTGGTGGGTCATCGCGCGGCAAAGCATCGCCCAAGCGCTCAAGAAGAAGAGCCTCTGGTTCCTGATGGCGGCGTCGGGTTGGTACTACATCATCATGATCATCATTCTGTTCTTTGTCGAACAGAATGCGGCGGGAAGTGAAATGGCAAAAGTGGCCATGGAGCAGTTCCTAGAGGGGATTGTCTGGAAGGATCAATTCCTTAACGGATTCGTGTTCGCGCAACTGTCACTCTTGCTGGTTACGCTAATGATCGGCTCGGGCACAATCGCCAATGACAACCGGGCGAACGCGCTGCTGGTCTATCTCAGCAAGCCATGCAGCAAGTTGGACTACTTGGTCGGAAAATGGATCGGCGTCTTCTTGCCGCTCTTCGTTCTGCTCGGTACCCCGACGCTGCTTTTTTACGTGTACGGTGCGCTCACGTTCTCGCAGTACGGATTCATCTCGGCCGACCCATGGATTTTGCCGAAGATGGTTGTCGTGGTGGCGATTTCGGCCGCCATCCATTCCAGCCTCATCGTTGGGGTCAGCTCGCTATTCAACCAAGGCCGTCTGGCCGGAGCGACTTATGCCGGAATCTACTTCCTCAGCAACTTCTTCACCGTGCTGATGAGCTTCTTCTTCCAGTTCAGCAAAGGAAAGGCACCGGATGCGGTTCAGTACCTCACCTATGCGAGTATTGACGGCATCCAAACCGGCATCGCAAAGGCGATTCTCAACACGAAGGGTTCACCGCCGTTCGGCTTCATGCCGCGCAACCCGGCGACACCGATTCCCGCGCCTAACCTCACCGTGGCCTTGCTGCTTACCGGCCTTGTGTGCGCGGTCGCGCTGTTTGCCGCCTGGCGTCGGGTGCGTGCCGTCGAGGTGATCGGATGATCCAGCTCGATCATGTTTCACGCTGGTACGGTCAGGTCATCGGCCTGAATGATGTTTCTTGCCAGGTGGGCCCGGGCATCACCGCGCTCCTGGGCATGAATGGAGCCGGTAAAAGCACGCTCATACGCCTGGTAACGGGGCAGATTCAGCCCACGACCGGGAGCATCTCGGTGTTCGGTCATCAGCCGTTTGCCAACCCAGAAGTCTTCAAGATCCTCGGCTACTGCCCGGAGATCGACAACTTTTACGAGCATCGCTCGGGCCGTTGGTTCGTCCAGCATCTGTCGCGGCTCAACGGGTTCTCCGCGGCCGAGGCGAAGTCGCGAACGCAGCAGGTTCTGGAGCGAGTCGGAATGGCCGACCGCGCCGACCGAAAGATCGCCGGTTACTCAAAAGGCATGCGTCAGCGCATCAAGCTTGCGCAAGCGATCCTGCACGAACCGAAAGTGATTCTGCTGGATGAGCCGCTGAACGGGCTCGACCCGGTCGGTCGGCGAGAATTCATCGATCTGCTCGGCGCGCTTTCGCAGGAAGGCAAGACGATTCTGGTCAGCTCGCACATCTTGTTCGAGGTCGAGCAAATGACGCGGTCGATTTTGCTCCTCAATCGAGGACGTTTGCTCGCCGCAGGCGACCTCAGCGCCATTCGGGAGCTCATCGACAAGTACCCGCACCGAGTCCGTATCGAAACGCCAGTTCCGCGCGAGGTCGCCACGCATTTGGTGCGGCTGCCGTATGTGATCAACGTCCAGTTCGACCCGCGAGGCAACGCGTTGGAGCTTCAAACCCGGGAGCCGGGCCAGTTCTACGACTACTTGCCGCAGTTGGTCATTGACGAAGGGTTGCAGATTGACGGGTTCAGCAGTCCGGACAACAATCTGGAATCGATCTTCCGATATTTGGTGGAAGCCTGATGGAAACCTATCTCTTTCGCTCAACGCTGGCCGAGTTCTTGCGGCCACGACGCACCATGGCTTGGGTCATCGCGGCCATCGCGATCGCCCTCATGGGCCGGGTCCTCATCAGCCTCAATAAGGATCTTTCCGCGCAAGATGCCTACCTCTCGCTTTCGGGAATCGTGATCTACAAGCTGCTTGCGCTAGTCAGCGCGATCATGGCGACGGCGGTCATCAGCCAAGAAGTCGAGCAAAAGACGATCGTCTATCTGCTGACGCGGCCCATTCCACGGCCAAAAATCTTGCTTGCGCGCGGATTGGCAGCGATCCTCAGCGTCGCCGCGATCACGGTCTTTGCCGGGATTCTGTTGGCCGTCGCGACGGTTGGTGGCTTTCCGCACTACGTGTTGCGTGACTTGCTGGCACTGACGGTCGGCGCGTTTGCCTACACGTCGTTATTCCTCATGGTGAGCTTGCTCGTTAGCCGGGCCATGATTCCATGCCTGCTGTTTGCCTTCGGCTGGGAGTCTGCCGTGCCCAGTATGCAAGGGCAAATCTATTTGCTCACGGTCCAAAGCTACCTGGCAAGCATCGCCCAGGCGCCGGCGGATGACGGCAGGCGAAGCGCGATGGAGTTCTTGGCCGGTTTGCTTGGCAAGGCGCACGTTTCATCCGGGACCGCATGGGCCGCGATGGCGGGGCTTACGGCGGTTTGCCTTGCATTTTCGGCGGCTTGGTTCACCCGTAACGAGTACGTTCCGCGGGAGGACGGCGAATGATGCTTGCCGGCGCCGATTACACGTCGGCCCCACGCAAACGGAAGCCGATTACCGTTTGCCACGCTCAGCTCGACGGGGCCGAGGTTCATATCTTGCGGCTGGAAGATTGCCCTTCGCACGAGGAGTTTGAACGGGTTTTGCGCGGGTTGTCCTTGGTCGGTATCGATGCGCCTCTCGGCCAACCGCTCGCGTTCCTGGCGGCTATCTATCCCGAAGCAATGACCCGGGCTGAAGTCGTTGCCAAGCTTCGAGACGAAACGATGGAAACCTGGGTGGAGAAGTGCCGAAGCTACCGTGGCCGAGACGGCGAACGAGAGCTTTTTCGCGCGTGTGATCGTCGGGCCACGGCGTGCTCGCCCATGAAGTGCTTTTTCATTCCGGTTGGCCGGATGTTCCTTCGCGCCGTTCAGAGCCTCGAGAACACCGGGTTTGTGCTGGCCGGGTTACAAGATGGAGAGAAAAAGGCGGTAGAGGCCTATCCGACGCTGGCGGTTGAGAACCTCACCGGGCAGCGCAGCTACAAAACGGACGACCCGCGGAAGGACACGGAAGCGCGCCGAGAAGTGCGGCGCCAGGTCGTGAATGCCCTTCGCTCCACCGAACCTCTGCCCGGATACGGGCTTAAGGTCAAAATCTCCGAAGACATCTTGGCTGGACTGGCGGACGACTCAAAAGCCGATCGACTCGATGCGATTCTGGCGGCGATTCAAACCGCGTGGGCGGCAACGCAACCGAACTTTGGCGTGCCGGTCTCGGTCGACCCTCGCGAAGGCACGATAGTGGACTTCAAGCGACCGAACTTAACGGGAGCTTAACAATAAGCCGCGTACAATGCGGCCATGCGACGTGCGTTCACGCTGATCGAACTCTTGGTGGTCATCGCGATCATCGCGATTCTGGCGGCCATCCTTTTCCCCGTCTTCGCCCAGGCGAAGGCCGCCGCCAAGAAGACCGCTTGCCTTAGCAATCAACGGCAGCTCGGAATCGCGCTGGCGCAATACATCAGCGAGAATGACGACCGCCTATTCTTCTTTGCCCACGCGGTAGACGTCAGCCGAACCCAGCCGACGGTGCCGTTTGGCGCAACCCGTGAGAACCGTTGGTGGAACCAGATTCAGCCGTACGTGAAGAGCCTGAGCATCCTGCAGTCGCCCAGCGACAGCGGGCAGCGCCCGCACGCCCTGGAAGACGGCGTGGGTGGCCGACCTTTGGTCAAACGATCGTACGTGGCGAACCGTGCCGCCGAGGGCCTCGGCTACTCGCAGGTAGAACGACCCGCCGACATCGTCGTTATCACGGTGAAGAACGGCGGATACGACGACTCTTGGTATGAGCCGCCGAAGAACCTGTACCCGAAGTCGCCGGGCCAGCCGCCAGTACTTGCGCTGGACCTTCAGACGGGGGGCGTCAACATGACGTTCTTCGATGGCCACGCGAAATGGCAGAGCAAGGGCAAAACGCTCAGCGACCCGTGCGGCGAGCCGTTTAGCGGCGTTGAACTCATGCGGCTCTATCCGATCCCGCCGACGCCCGGCCGCCCGGACCGCACGCCTTGGCACCCGAGCTGCCCGAACTGACCGCTATTCCAGGGCGGCGCGTTGCCGCCCTGCCGACTCGGGCTCGACCGGCAGAATCAGATACCAAGGGAACACTCGCTTCGGTTTCATCGTGAGGACCGTGAGACGAAACGTCTTGGTCGGCCCCTTGAGGTCGGATAGATCGATCTTGCCGCTCGGCTTCGATTGGCGGCTGCCCAGCCGCTCGACCCAGAATTCCCCTTCGGCGTCGACGACGCGGGCGGAGAACTTCTCGCCGCCGAGCGCCGAGATTTTGACCCGTTTCCCGCTGACCGAGGTCCGAACGGCCTCGCGCTCGCCTTCGGCCAGCGTCACGGGCAGGATCTCGGTTTCGGTCTCGAACTCTTGAGCGTAACCTTCGATGCCGACCATGCTGTAGTACGGCGCGAACGGGTTGGTGATATCCCACACGATCTTTGGCTCAGCGCTGCGACGCAGCTCTGTCGGGAGTTCGCCGAACGGCGGCAGAATGCGGCAGTCTTCGAAGTAGACCCGGTTGCCGGCCTCGACTTGCTTCGGCAACCAAACCTGCAGCCGAACCCCGCCGCCGGCCATCCTTACCGCCCGGCCCACTGCGAGCATTCCTTTGCCAAAAGTCGTGGTCATTCCGGTCTCTTGCGGCCCGAACCGCGGCTGGATGACCCCCTGCGGAAGCTTGACGATCTGGCGGCGCGTGCCGACGCTGGTGGTGAGTTTCAGCTCGACGTAGGGCAGGTTCGGCGGGAAGGCGGCCGGAAGGAAAGCGATGGCTTGGGCTGGCGGGGTGCCCTTCGTCTGAATCGGGACGGGCCGGAATTCATCCGATTCGACCCTTGCCGACACTTTCGGGTTTGCTCCTTTGAACTTGAACAAGACTGGGTAGACGTTTCGGCGCTCGGTTTGCCCAGGCATGGCTTTGGGGTGTCGTTCGAACACGCGCTTCCCTTGGTCGAGCACGAAGGTTTCGCCGGTTTGTTTGGGGACGGCAGTTGGTACCGGCCGAGCAATGCCGACGATGCCGGGAAATGCCATTCGCGGTGCCACCGCCGCCGGCTTTGGACTCGCGCACCCTTGCAGCCCGGCCAGGGCAACCAGCGGCGTCCACCAAAACTTCACGCCCATACTGTACGGCCAAACCGCCGGGTTTTGGATGTGTGTTATATCGCGAGCAGCCTTTTCAGGTCTGGGTCTACGTACGATCCAAATGAAGTCGAGCCGCCGGGCGTCCAACCCGTTCGGAGCGGAAGCTTCTGAACCGGTAATCGTAGATCGAACGGTTGCTGCTCGACGACGACGGACCGCCGCAGCTTCAGAGTCAACTTGTAGCGTCCAACTTTGAGTTCGGGACGCCGGATCATAAACGTGTATGCCGGTTCCTCGCGGCCCTGACGCGTGACATACAACTGGACCGAAGCCTGGGGCGCGGCGAACAAGACTTCCGGCTTCGTCGTTTTTACGGTGCTCTTGAACCCGACGGACGGATTTTCCGGCCGAAACGAGCCCTTCAGATGCATGCCCGGAGGAAGATTGGTGAAATAGGGAATAAAGTCCCCATCGCAATAGCGCAGGACAAGCCCCAGGTTCGATCGTCCGACCACGGATTCGGGGTTTTTGAACCTAAGCAGGTTCTTCGTCTTGCCGTCCGGGATGAGCTCGACCTCGCCGAAGTCCACGAGCTCCTCTTTGGTCTGGGTGTGCATCACCCGACCCTGGACGCGGACGGCGTCCATCCAGTCAATGTATGGCATGTTCTCCTGAAAGTAGAGAAAATCGTCGGTCGCGTCCGACCTTAAAGCCGTGTTGTCCCATGAACTTCTCGATGCGTTTCGACCGTAGAGGCTGCTCACTCGGACTTTGTCGAGGAACCACCCCGGCCCGGGTGCACCGCCAAACTGCAATGCAACATCGACTACGGAAGGAGTGGGAGGTCCGGTGTTTGGGCGGACTCCGGCGACGGCCTTCACCTTCACGTTGCCGAGCTTTACCTGCGAAATCCTAAGCTCTGGGTTAGGTGCGCTTGCTGGACTGGGCGGCAAAGGAAGCCTCCAGATGGAATCCGGGTTCCCCGGAACCATCGCCACCAGCTTTACGGGCGGCATCTTGGGAGGGTAATCATCTCGAACGCTAACGGAGACGACCTTTTCGACTTGGGTTACCGAAAGGAATGGGGCCTCGGTGCCGTTTGGCAACACCACTTTCATCCGAGCGGTGGACGCGTGCGTTATTGAAGGAAACCTCAGCCTGAAGGCCTCGCCAGGCTCTACGGAACCCTCCCGCAAAATCTCATCTTGCCCAACCAGCTGGGCCATGCCTGCCTGAATGACGACGACGCTTGGGTCTTGGCGAGCCGGCCGAGCGATGGCGATCTTGCTACTGTTTGCCGCCAGCAGCACCGCCCCAACCGCGAGGCCGCCGATGATCACCCAGAAGCCAATGTCCTTCCCCCGCATGTTGAAAATGCTACTTCAAGTTTTCTGGGTTTAGGCCCTTTGGCGGGCTGACCGTTTGCTGTCAGGACGACGGACTAAACAGGCGGGCCAAGTCCGGATTGGTTCTCAGCGCTGGATCGTTCCGCCGAGCCGGCAGGCGTTGCACCGGAATCTGCAGATCAAACGGTACCGCCGCCTCGATACGCCGCGAAAACAGAAATACTTTTAGGCGATAAGGGCCAGGTTTCAGGCCGGGCCGTATGATCAAGAATTCGAAGACCGCCTTGCCGTTTATCGTTCGAGAGTAATGCACGGAAGCTTGCATATTTCCGGAAATCAAGCGTGTACGCGGTTGCAGTCCTTCCCGCAGCGGTGGGAGGTTTTTTCCGTCGTCATCCACGATCACCGTCATGAAAAGGAATGGTTGTTTTTGTCCTACATAGTTCGTCGGATTGTTTTCGATCGCTCTAATCGTTGGTCCTCGCGCGGACCGTACCGAGACGCGCCGCGGCTCTTTCAGCTGTAACTGCAACGGATTCTTGTCATCGCGAACGAGGTCAACTGTCCCGAAGTCGATGGTTTCGAAACCTGAGTCATGTCGAATCTGATCTCCGGCTACTTGCACGTATTCCAGTGACCCAATATAAGGCATTTGCTTTCGAAAGCCATAAGTCGTCCATCCGCCGTCGAGCCCGGGCCAAAGATTCCCCAGCCGGACAAACTCACCCTCCCGGGCGTAAGGGCTGCGGACGCTTACGTCGGCCAGGCCCAAACGTAACCCCTTTGAGGCTCGAAAGCGAATCCCAACGTCAACAACGGCGGGCTGGCCCGGCGGCTCGATTGGGCTGTAGCCCGCGATGGCCTCAACTTCCGCGCCCACGTCCAGTATTTCTGGCCCTGCTTTGGCCGACCAATTTGATGCCGGCGGGGTCAGTGCTACCCGCCACCGGCTATCCACCCGCCCGTCTACGCTGGCGATGAGTTCAACCCGGGGGCAAATTAGGCGGGTAGTCCGATGGAATTGTCGCCGTTACGAAGTCGTAGTCGGTCCAAGTTTCGGTTGGAACCGTGGCTCCGTCCGGCAGCATGACGGACACTTGAGTGCGCTTCGCATCGGCCATAGAGGGCAGCTTGAGGCGAAATTGGGCTTGTCTCGCCTTGAGCGGCTCGTGCAAGGCTAAGGGCTCCGGCTCGACCAGCTTGGCACGTCCAGCCTGCAAAACCACCGGCTTGCCGTAGCGCGGCGTTTCCGGTCGAGGGAGCAGCAAATAGATGCCTACCCCTGCCGCCACCAGCACGACTGCAACGAACGCCTGCTTTCGCATGCGTCAAGACTACTTCAAGTTTTCTGGGTTTAGGCCTTCTAGCTCAGGGAGAACGAACAATCCATCTTTTCGGATCAGCACGTCGTCGAAATAGATCTCACCGCCACCGTAATCTGGCCGCTGGATGAGGACCGTGTCCCAGTGGACCGCGCTCTTGTTGCCGTTGCCGCCGGGCGGATCGTAGGCGCCGCCCGGCGTAAAGTGCAGGCTTCCGGCGATCTTCTCGTCGAACAGCGTGTCTCGCATCGGGTGGAGAATGTGCGGGTTGAAGCCGATGGCGAACTCGCCGAAGTAGCGCGCTCCTTCGTCGGTATCCAAAATCTGGTTCAGGCGTTCGGTCTGCGCTCCGGCAGTGGCATCGATGATCTTGCCGTCCTTGATCTCGTAACGGATGTTCGAGAACTCGGTGCCCAAGTAAAGCGAAACCGTGTTGAACTGCACCACGCCGTTTACGGACTCTTTAGCCGGGGCCGAGAAGCACTCGCCATCGGGAATATTGCACTCTCCCGTGCACGGAACCGCGCCGATGTCCTTGATCGACATCGAGAAATCCGTTCCCGGACCGGTGACGCGCACGCGGTCGGTCCGGTCCATCAGCTCTGCAAGCGGCTTCGCGGCCACCGCCATCTTCGCGTAATCCAGCGTGCAAACGTCGAAGAAAAACTTTTCGAAAGCGTAGGTGCTTTGGCTGGCCTGCTGCGCCATGCCGGCGGTTGGCCACCGAAGCGCGACCCACTTGGTGTTCTTGACGCGGGTTTCGTGAACCACCGGGATGCCATATTCTCGGCTCCACATGTTCTGGATGTCGCCGGGGACGTCGCTGTTTTCGGAGACGTTGTGGGTTCCGCGCAGCGCAATATACGCCGTCATCTGCTCCATCTCGTGCTTCTCGATCTTCGCGATGGTGCGGGCGTTCTCGAGGGTCATCCCCAGCATCAGCTGCCGCCGCGCGACGTTTGACTCGAGCCTCAGCGCAACTTGTGCGCCGCGTGATTGGACGACCCGCACGAGCTCGGCCACGACTTCATCTGGGATGTCGAAGGCGTGGATGAGCACGCGGTCTTCCGGCGTCAACCGGCAAGAATGGTCACAAAGGAGCTCCGCGAGAGCGGTGACGCGCGAGTCTAACATACGCGGAGCCTACCAAACCGCCGCCCGGTTTAGTTCCCGGTTTTGGTTGCGGCGTCGGAAAGGGCCTTCGCGTTAGCGTCGGCGTTCTCGGGTGCCGGAGTCGTTGCTGCGGCGTCGGTCTTGGGCGGGTTCGGGTCGCCTTCGGGCGGCTTGCTGCATCCGCCAGCCGCGAGGAGAACGCCGCCAAGAATGGAGAGGATAAGAATTTTCTTCATGATTTGGTCCTTGCTGGCGATTTTCGGGCCGCCCACATCCTGGGATATCAACGCTGGGCAGACCCAGAAGGTTGCAGTTCGGCGAGCAATTGTCGGGCTTGTCGTACATCGTTTGCCATCGCCGATTGAAGTTCGTCGAGGCTCTCGAACTTTGCTTCCGGCCGGATACTCGCCACGAAGTCAAGGTCAAGCGACGAACCATATAAGTCCTGCCATTCGAAGTCCAACAAAAAGGCCTCGACGGTTCGGTTCGCACCGTTAACCGTCGGGCGCTTGCCGATGCCGATCGCGGCCTGGAACTCGCCGAATCGCGTCTGCGCGACCCCGGCATACACGCCGTCGGCAGGGATGACTTGCGGGGCCGACCTGGCCAAGTTTGCCGTCGGGTAGCCCAGCGTTCGCCCGAGCTTTTGCCCGTGTACCACAACGCCGGAGAAACGAAACGGCCTACCCAGCAAGCGGTTTGCCCGGGCGACGTCGCCCAGTTCAACCGCCTCGCGGATCCGGCTCGAGCTCACCCGCTCGCCGTCCAGTGCAAATGGCGAGACCACCGTCGTTTGAATCCGCGCGGCCAGCCAATCGGTCGTTCCCTCGCGTCCGTTCCCCATGGCGAAGTCGTGGCCGACGACGATCTGCCGGGCGCGGAGCCGGTCTTGGAGAATGTCGCGGAAGAACCGCTCCGCCGACTGACGACTAAGCTCGGCATCGAACGGCAGTACGACGGTGGCGGAAAGCCCGCATTCGGCGAAACGGCGAAGGTTCTCCTGTAGCGGGGCGATGAGCTGCGGGGCGCGTTCCGGCGCAAGAATCGCCGCCGGATGCCGGTCGAACGTGACCAGACAAGCCACCAGCCCGGCCTCGCGGGCCTGGCGCACCGCGGTTTCGATGACGGCGACATGCCCCCGGTGCACCCCATCGAAGGTTCCAATGCACACCACGGCTTCCGGCCATTCCACCGCCAGCTCGCCGACCCCAAAATGAACCTGCACCGCGTGGAGGATACCGACTAACCGCGGCGGCTTGAGATGGCCTGCAAAGTGGCGAGAATTGCCGACTGCACGACCGCCAGCGGAATGAACAGGGTTGGCTGCGCCCAAACGTAGACGTGCATCAGCGGCTCAAGGGGGCGCTCGATGGCGGTCTTTTGCGTGAGAATGACCGCGACGGCGAGAGCCAAGGTGAGCACATATCCGACCGGGAACAGCACGATTTCGGCGGCGGATAACCGTTTTGGCACTGCCCGCAGAACCCATAGACTGCCCGCGAAGGCAACGTTTCCGGCGGCGAATGCGCCGATGCTTACCGCCTGCGCCAGCGGATCGGCTTCTGGGTCGCGCTGCAGCGAGACAACGACAACCAGCATGGCGGGAAGGATCAGCGAGAGGAGGAGGCTCGTCACCGTCCATCCTCGAACCGGGGCAGTTTCAGATTCCAAACTAATGGCAGTTAACCTGTCGGCGGCCCCACCCGGTTCCGTTACCTATTGGATTCCGGGCAAAATAGGAAAAATGCTGAAAGCCGCTCTTGGTTCGCTCTTTCTTGCTTCCATCGGGTTCGCCCAGACTCCTGAGGCGGTGCCCGTCGCCCCGCCGATGGTGAGCATTGCACCGGTCGAAAACGTGAGTGGACGCCATCCGCTTTCGGTTCGGCTGGGCGCGTGGCTCCCGGCCTACGAAGGGAATGGGATTTCGCGCGATGCCGGATTTGCGTATGGTCTTGCCTATCGGGTTATTCAAAACGAACGGTACTCGATTGAAGCCGAGTACTTCGCCAGCACCCACGAAGCGCGCCAGACGGTGGCCACGCGGGGGATCAACACTTGGTCGCTCGGCGGCAACATCCTGTTCCATCGCGGCGCGAGTGAACTCTACTACGGCGTTGGCGTTGGCTTTGCGAAGACGGAAAGCAACCTCCCGGCGGCGAAGGTTTCGAACAACGTGAAGCTGGGTGTCTCCGGCATCGTCGGCTACAACCTCTCCGAAAAGCTGTTCGGCGAATTGCGCTACGCGGCGAACGGCGAGGAGAAATCGCGCGGCGTAGCCGTGCTCCTTGGTTACCGATTCTAACCGTTTAGCGAGTCGAGGCGGTGGCGGAACTCCTCCGCCACCCCAGGATAGACCGAAAGCTGTGCCTCGCTTTGGAAGATTTTTGCGAGTCTTCGCCGTAGAAGTTGCATTGATCCCATCGGGTTGGGGACCTCCCGCGCCAGGAACGCCTCAAAGTCGCTCCACCGGAATCGGTCATCCTTCCCGTCTAGTTTCATCACCGCCCGCTGGACCGGAAGCTGCTTTCGGTAGGGCCAAGTCGAGAGCACATCGTAAAGCGGGGCAATTCCCCAACCGCTGTCACGCACCCACAAGCTGAGGTTCTTCGCATGGAAGTCGGCGTTGCCGATGAGATGCTGAAACAGGTAGATCGCCAGAAACTGGACGATGTCGGCCTCCGGCGCGGCCGAAACCTTCTTGATCAGCTGCACCACCTCGCGGACGCTGATTTTGTACTTGTCCTGAGGGTACCGGCCAAGCAGCTGGCACAGGTCCTCGGTGTGAATTTTGTCTAATTTCGTGCGGTCAAACCTCTCCACAAGAATCGCCCGTGTTCCGACGGCGTCTTCCACGAGCTGGGTTCGGGCAGTGGGGAAACCACCGGCCCGGGCGAACTCCATGAAGAAGTGCTCGTTCTGAAGCAGCCCAGGGTATTCGGCCGGCTCAAACTTCAGGATGTGTTGCTGCGTTGGTCGGCGACCTACCACGGGTACCGACAAGGATGCCGAAAACTTTTCGACCACACCGGCGACAGAGGTAGATTCTGGCCGCTCGCCAAGAATTTCCTGGTAGATTTCGGATAGGTTTACGTCCGAAAACTTGCTAATTTTAATCGGATCGGTGTTCTGCGGGGCGTGTTCATCCAGGCTGACCGACACGTCGCCGATCGTGTTCCCGCCGGTCGCAACCAGCAACGCGAACAGGTCGTCGGCCGCAATTCGGTACCGCGTGCGGATGGATTCCAGCCGCCGACCCTCGGGCAGCAACCCGGCAAAAAACGGCGGCAAGTTGTCGCCCGTCGTTTCGTATGGCTCCCGCCGAGTGGGCAAGGTCCATGCCACCGGCTCGTCTGCATCTTCGCGGTAGGTCAGGCGACAACCATTCGTCAGCCGGGTTAAATCGGCCACCGGCCGATGCCCGCGAAAGACGACGAGCGACTCAACCGAGTTTGGATTCAGGATCGCGGCTCCAGCATAACTCGCAAGCCGAGGACGCGGCAGATCGCGAGGACATTATCGAGCTGCGCGGTGGCTTTCCCGCGTTCGATCTCGCCGACGGTGGCGCGGCTGCATCCTGCGAGTTCGGCGACGTCGTTCTGGCTGAGATCCAGAGCTTCGCGCCGGGTTCGGAGTCCGTCTCCAAGCGCCAAAATGTCAACGTCCGTTGTCATATCGGCAGTATAACGCAAGAAAACAAAGCTATGCATGCGTTTTGTCAACGATCGTTGACAAAACGCATGCATAGCGCATATAACTGTCGCTAGATAGCCCAAATGTCAACGATCGTTGACATTTGGGCTATTCGTTTTACGACGTAACGGCGACCGAAGTGCCGCCCTGGGCACCGCTTGCCCAAGCCGCTTCGGTAAGTCGGATGACTTCGAGGCCGCACTCGAACGGCGACTCGCACTCTACCTTGCCAAGAATGGCGTGGATGAAATTCTGGTCCGGCGTCGATCCGCCGCTCAGGTGCTCGGCCTTCATGCGGTTCCTTTCTCGGTCGACGATCGTCAGCTTGCCATCACGCACAAAGAACGCCATGTTCTCGCACGTAATCGTGATGTCCTCGTGCCAGGACATGCCGTCGCCGATGATCGCGATGCTGCCCATCGCACCGCCGTGGAACGAAACCGAGAGCGTCGAGTTGATGTCGACCTCGGTGCCCTTGTTGTCCAGGTAGGCCGAGACAGCTCGCGGCGAAAGACCGGTCACCCAGAGCACGATGTCGAGCACGTGCGAGCCCGAGTCGTTCAGCTGGCCGCCACCGGAAAGGGAAAGCTGCTGGCGCCAGGTGCCCGCAACCGCGCGAAGCCATTCCTGGGTCTGGAGAACCTGAATGTACTGAACCGCGCCGGCTCGACCGCTGACGATGGCGTCGCGGATGTAGCGGAACTCAGCCTGGAAGTGGCGCTGGTAGCTGACCATGCCGACCTTTCCGGCCTCATCGCGCGCCTTGATGACGCGGTGCGCGTCTTCGACCGTGGTGACAAGCGGCTTCTCGCAGCAGACGTGGACGCCCGCATGAAGACCGGCCAAAATCTGACCCACGTGTTGGGTGTGCGGGGTGGCGATCATGATCGCGTCCGGCTTGTCGTTTGCCAGCAGGTCGGCTAGGTCGTGGTAAATCGCGGCGCCCCGGGTTACCGGTCGCTGCTCTTGCATCATCGCGATCTGCTCGTCGCTGGTGTCCACCAACGCGACGATTTCGGCCTCGCGAACCTTCTCCAAATTGCCGACGCGGTAGCGTTGAAATCCACCGCAACCTACCATTGCTACTCGTACTTTTTCCATCTTCTTTGATCCTTACGTGACAGGCGCGAGCATACCGGCAATGGTTTCGAGAATTCGAATCGGCGGAGCCTTCATACTTTCGCTCATACGATGAATGTTCTTGTTTGCGCCGGGGAGGCAAGCGGCGATGCCTACGGCGCCGACCTGATCCGGGAAATGAAGGCGGCGGCCACCGAATCGCATGTGTATTACGCGGTCGGCGGCGTGCGTTTGAAGGCCAGCGGGGCGCAACTCATCGCGGATTCTTCCACCTGGGGCGTCATCAGCATCACGCAAAGCCTGCGCGCTTATCCGCGTATTGCGCTTAGCTATTTCCGGATCCGGCAGTTCATCCAGAACACCCCGCCCGGACTCTTTATTCCGATTGATTTCGGGTTTGCGAACATCCGGCTGGCGAAACTGGCCAAGGCGAAAGGCTGGAAGGTGCTTTACTTCATTCCGCCAGGGTCGTGGCGGCGCGACAAGCAAGGGGCGGACTTGCCCGCCGTCACGGACGCCATCGTCACGCCGTTCCCTTGGTCCGCCGAGATTTTGAACCGCATGGGGGCAAACGCCCACTTTTTTGGCCATCCCATCAAGCAGGCGCTTCGCGGCTCTTTGGCGGCCGATACCGCAATTCCTTTTCCGGCCGACGGCAAGACGTTTCGCCTTGCGGTGTTGCCCGGCAGCCGGAATCACGAGATTGCCGAGCATGTTCCGATTGTCGCGAAAACCCTTCCGCTGCTGAATCAGCCGAATATGGAGGTTACGTTTGCACTGGCACCGGGAGCCGATGTGGACGCTTTTCGCCGCCGGTGGGAGAGCCTGACCGGGCGCACGGGCGACACGATTGCGGTGGGGCGCGCAAGCCAGGTTTTGCGTTCGGCTTCGGCGGCCATCGTTTGCAGCGGAACAGCGACCCTGGAAGCCGCGCTTTGCCGGGTGCCGCTCGTGCTCATCTACGAGATCAGCCCGGTGATGAAGGTCGAGGCAAGGATCATCGGCTTCAAGCGACCCAAGTTCATCGGCCTGCCGAACATCCTCTTGGACCGTGAGATCGTGCCGGAGATGGTGGAGGAGAACGCAAGCCCGGAGAAAATCGCGGCGGCCATCCGGGCGGTCGTTTCGGATGGCGGGGTTCAGCAGGCGGCCTTCGACGAGTTGGAGCATCTGCTTGGGCCGGAAGACGCCATCACGCAGACGGCGGCCTTCGCCCTTCAGCTGATGAAAGTTAGCCCATAAGGAAGTCACCCGCACCAACCGGGTTCTCGGTGGGACGCTCGGCAAGCAGCCCAGGACGAAAAGGAAACACGCGGCTGGCCAGAAAAGCGATGTGGCCATCGCGATCCTGCGACTCACCGACCACGGTGACGTAGGGCGAGCAAACGATGCTGTGGCCGTCGCGCTGGTAGGTTTCGTCGAAACTGGTCACGTTCAACAGCCCGGTTTCGTCCTCCAAGTCGAAGAACACCACGCGTTTTCCGCTTGGGGTCGGCGGAAAACGAAGGCGAATCGGGTTCCCAACGACAAATGCCTTCTCGCCGTGCGGCAGAATCCGAGCGGCCTGGGTGGTGATGCCCCCCTTCTGGGCGATTCGCTCGCGCTCAAACCCCATCAAGTGCTGCGACACGTCGAGGTGAAGGATTCTGCGCTCCCATCCCGCCCGTTCGCCGGTGGAGAAATCTGTCACAGAATCATCGACCGCCATATCCTCCGCGCCAAAGGGCAAGCACGGGTTGGGGTCATCGGCGGTGGAACCGTAGCTGAGCGCCTTTGGAACCGCCCAAAGGAGGGCGCGGCGGTTGGGGTGCAAGCCATCAAACGCGCCGCAAAGAATCAGGGCTTCCAGCTCGTTTCGGGCGGGACGCACCCGCTCGCAAAAGTCAAAAATGGAATCGAATCGTCCCAACGGATGTTTCGGAACATCCAAGATGCGTTGCAAGGTGGGGCGGGAAAGATCGCGCACCTGCGACAGCGCCACCCGGACGCCGCCGTTCGGAATCGTCCATTTGGGATCTTCAGGCGAGATGATGTCCTCCACGGTGAACTCACGTTCGCTGGTGTTGACGTCGGGTGGAAGGATGAGCACGCCCCGGTTTCGGGCTTCGTTCACCAGCGTGCAGGGGCCGTAGTATCCGGCGGGTTGCGCCGAAAGCAGGGCGGCGAAGTACTCGGCGGGGAAGTTCTGCTGGCAGTAAACGCTGCGGACGGAGATTTCGGCGAAGGCGAGGGCGTGGCCCTGAGCGAATCCGTACCCCTTGAAACCCGCCACCAGCTCGAAAATCTGTTCGGCGACGGCGCTGGAATGGCCCATCTTCAGGACGCGATCGATGAGTTGCTCGCGAATCTGCTTTCCAAAATCTTCGCGCCGCCGCTTATGGATGGCATCGCGAATGTCCTCGGCCTGGCCGCTGGAGTAGCCGCAAAAGCCTTGCAGCAATTGGTCGACCTGCTCCTGGAAAACGATGATGCCGTAGGTGTTGCCGAGGATTTCTTCCAGCAACGGGTGCGAAAAGGAGTACGGTTTCCCGCGCCGTCGCGCGATCAGCTCGTTCATCTTAACCGCGCCGCCGACCCCTGGGCGGATGCCGGCTTGCACGAGGCTGGCGTCTTCCAGATTCTCCGTCTTGATGCGAATGTGGGCCTGGCGCATGGCAGGGGACGCCGATTGTGGGATGCCGATGAGCTCACCGCTGCGGAAGGTCCGGTAGGTTTCCGGGTCGTCGATGGGAACTTGCCGCACGTCGAAATTGGGCTGCATCTGCCGCATGCGGCGCTGGGTTCCCGACAGCACATCCTGCCCGCGCAGGCACAAAATGTCGAACTTGTCGAAGTAATACTTTGCCGAACGCTTATCCCATTGGATGAGCCGCATATTCTCTGGCTGGTTCTCCACCTCGCAATCCGACGCGCTCCACATAACGGGGACGGTATGCGAGAGCGGCTGGTCGGAGATGACGACTCCCGAAGAGTGGCAGCGCACGTCGCGCGGGACGTCCATCAGCCGCTCAGCAAGCCGAAAAACCCATTGAAACCTTTCGCGGGGAATCGAGCTACCGCGCAGCTCGGGCTTGCGGTCGAGGGCGTCCATGATCTGGTCGGGCGGAACCTTCGAATGGATCCGCTTGGCCAGAAATCCCAAAGTTTCGTTCGGGATTCCGAGGGCCTTGCCGACCTCGCGCACGATGCCGCGCGTGCAAAACGCCCCGATGGCGCAAACCTGGCCGACGTGGTCGGCGCCATACCGCGCAATGAGATAGTTGCGAATGCCGTCGCGGTGGCGCGCCTCAAAGTCAATATCGATATCGGGTCGCTTCGTGCCGTCGTCCGGCAGAAAGCGATCAAAGTGTAGGTTGTGCTGAATGGCATCAATGCGAGAAAAGCCCAGCACATGGGCGACGGCGGAATCGACCACGGAACCACGACCGCTGAACTGGATACCGCGATCTAGTGCCCAATCGCAAAAGTCGTTTGCCACCAAAAAGTGGCTGGCGTAGCCCAAGCGGCAGATTCGCTCGACTTCTTTCTCAATGCGACGTCGGCGTCGGCCGTCGTACTTCGGATAGACCGCGTGCGCGCGCATTTCGACGATTTCGCGCAGGGCGTGGTTGTCATCGGGATACAGCGAAGGCAGCCGAGTGCGGGCGGGCAACACGTCATCGTCAACTCGCTCCGCAAGAATATGGGTGTTTTCGAGCAGTTCGGGTGCGTCCGCGTAGAGCTCCTGCATCTCTGCGCCGGTGCGGAAGTAGCGCTCCGCATTCAGGTCGCGGCGGGGCAAATGGGTTCCCGGCGGTTGGATTTCGGCCCGGGGCGGTTTGCGGCCGATCACCTCCTCGACCAGGCAAAGGGTGTTCGCGCAGACCAAAACATCCTGCGCCGGAAAGTGCTCGGGCCGGGCGTGGCTGATTCGCCCTCCCGCCACAGCAAGCAGTCCGTGATGCGTCGCAAGCTCGCGAAGCCGATGGTTGACTTCGCGCTGCCACGGCAGATAGCATCGCTCGATCTCTACCGCAATGTTGTGCTGATAAATGGCGTAAAACCGCTGCATCAGGGCGTCGGCTTCATCGTATTTTCGCGCGATGAGGCACCGGTTGAGTGGCCCGCTGTCGCCTCCGGTCAGGCAGATCAGGTCCTCCTTCCAGCGGTGCAACCGCTCCCAGGTCGCCATCGGGAAGCCACGTGGCTCGTCCATTTGGCATTCCGTGATCAGTTGTGACAGGTTGGCGTAACCGCGTTTACTTCGCGCAATGAGGACGATTTCGCCGCCCGATTCTAGATCAAACGCCGCACCGATGAGAGGCCGAACGCCGTGCCGCAGGCATGCCCGCGAGAAATCGACCGCTCCCATCAGCGAGAACGGGTCGGCAATCGCGGCGGCCGGGCAGCCGGCCTGGGCGGCAAAGTGCGCGATCTCCTCGGCCAGCATGGTGCTTCGCCCAAACGCGTAGCCGCTTTGCGCGTGAAGTGGCACGTAGGATTGGCTCGCGGTAGATTCCAGCCGCGCGGATTGCTTTCGCCAATTTGGCCGCGTGCCGACCTGGCGGGTTTGGGCGCTAGGCACCGTCCTTTCGGCGGCGACCTGTTCGTAATACTGGGGCGAGAACGCACCGCACGCGGCGGCGGCCTTCTCGTCGCGGATCTTTTTCTCGGGCCGCACGTCGTCGGTGTGGTCCTCGATGAGCGGTGCCTGGTTTACACCCGGGACCAAGGACGGCAGGTCGTAGATTGACTCGGTGATCTTGCCGGTTGGCGAAAGCACCCGGTGGATCTCGCGCGGAGGGTTGCCTTCCCACCATTCGCCCGCCTCCCGCCAAACCGCCAGCAGCTTGCCGCCAGTCGTTTTAGCACCAGCCAGTGACATTCCCCCACGCCCGCAGGACTTTCTTTCGCCTCGGCTCCTTCATCTCACCTGCACTGAGAACCACCCCGTCGCCGAAAGCCGCCTTGACCTTGGAAACGGCGTGGTCCACCCGGTTGAGGTCGGCGACCGTTGCCGCGTGCGGGTTCAACTCGGGTTGAACGCTGCGCGCACGGGCCAGACCGGGCATTTGCAGCCGCAGACGTTCGAGTTCGGCATCGGGAAAATCCCCCAGAAACGAGAGCAGGGCGGCAGTCAGAACGTCCTCGGTTTGAATGTTCCGGGTGAACGTTCGCGAGAGCCGAATCCGCTCCCCTTCGGCGATCTCCAATGTGAGGTGAACCGTTCGGCCGCTCGCGTCACGCTTTTTTAGGATTTTGTGGGCTCGCACCGCCAAAGCCGACAAGCCGCGCACGATGACCTCGCGGTCCTCGGTTCCACCGGGAAAGGAAAATGACACGTCGAGGGCATCTGGCGGATACACCTCGCGCACCGTCGCGTCGCCACCGCCCTGCGCGGCATGAAACAGGCGTTTGCCATCCTCCCCGAACTGATCCTGCATCACGCTCCGCGAAATGCTGCGAACCTCACCCAGGGTTCGATAGCCCAAAAGCTGGAGCGTTCGGCGCTGCTCGGGCAATGCAGGCGAAAACTGATCTAACTGAAGGCGTGATAGAAAGCTTTCCAGCCCGCGACAAGCGTCGAAGGTGGGTTGGCTTTCCGAGGTCTCGGCGAGGGCGGCATCGGCCACCCATCGGTTGGGACCCGCCCCGATGTAGGCTCGATATGGTAGCCGCGCGCGCAACGCTTTTGGCACCTCGGAGGCCCCAGGGAATCCGGTTAAGTCAAGAAATGCGGTCGCGGGCGAGGTCGGCTCTACCGCGTTGGACCACTCGGCGAGAAAGTCCAGCCATTCGGGCATCCGCTTTTCGTATCGTGGCAGGTCCCAAAGGAAAATTTTGGCTTCATTGACGAGCGATTTCGCCTCTGTGACGGACATTCCGGGCATGAGGGAGCGTGCATGGGCGGCGGCATTCACCTCGATCAGGTGCTTGTCTTTTGCGACCGCCGAAGGCCCATCCACCCCTTGATCGTGCGCCGAAAGATAAAATCCCTCCAACCGAACCGCGAGAATATAGTGCATATCCGTCTACTAGTTATACACCAGGAACCCCGGAAATGAGCCCCGATTCGAGACTTCTTGATCTTCTCTCGGGCGACGTATTGCTCGCCGCGCGGGGGCTGCTCGCGGCGGAACTTACCGTCGGCCCATGCCGAGTTCGCATCATCGAAACCGAGGCCTATCGAGCCGCCGACGACCCCGGCAGCCATGCCGCGCGAGGGCAAACTCCGCGTAACGCCGTGATGTTCGGTCCCCCTGGCAACGCCTACGTTTACTTTTGCTACGGCGTGCACTGGATGCTGAACATCACCGCGCATCCGACCGGCGAGGCGGCGGCGATCCTGATTCGCGCGGCTTGCCCATTGGAAGGAGTTGAGGAAATGATGGCCCGGCGAAAAACGAGCCGACCCAAGGATCTGCTGTCGGGGCCGGGAAAAATCTGCCAGGCAATGGCGGTCGGCGCGGCTCATCAGGGTTTGAACCTGTTGGACCCAACTTCGGAGATTCGCTTGGAACCCGGCGAGCCGGCAAATGCGATTCTCGTCGGCACGCGCGTCGGTCTCGCGCCCGGCAAAGGTGAGGACCTTCCGTGGCGGTTCGTCCACGGCGAGTATGCCGATTGAGCCTCCCGGCCCAAGTTGAAATGAACGTTGCCGGATGGGCGCCGCACGCACCCATCCGACCAAACCAACTTACGCCGCGTCTTCGCTTCGAACGCTGATCTTCAGCGCCTTCGGCTTCTCTTCGGCAAGGCGCGGAATCGAGACGGTCAGGACGCCGTTCTTGAACTTCGCCTCGATCGCCTCAAGGTCTGCGTTCTCCGGAAGGCGAAGGCTGCGCGCGAATCTGCCATAGCCGGTCTCGCGAACGTAAACCTTCTCGTTCTCGCCGTTGGCTTCCAGTTTGAACTCTCCGCGAATGGTCAGCACGCCGTTTTCAATGGCAACTTCGACCTCTTCCGGAGTCAGACCCGGAACGTTTGCCCGAACGATGAGGGTGCGGTCCACTTCGGTGAGATCAACCGGAAGGGACGAAACTCCGCTCTGGCGAGTCGGGGTGCTGAAAAGTCGCTCGAGCATTTCTTCCATCGAGCGGAAGTCGGATACGGGGTTAAGGGTGAGATGGGATCGGTACATCTGGGTGTTTCTCCTGAGATGGCGGTGTTTCGCGCCTACAAGTTATATAACGTGAGCTACCCACGCTCATGTTTCATGATCGTCGCCAAAACAGGTGAAGTCCTAGGTCTCTTTTTCAGGGGGTGTTGCGGCGTCGGAAATGCGCGCGCCCGTTGAGGACCAACAGCATGCCGGCGATGCCGAGCACGGTAGCTACGGCCAGCACGCGGAGCACGTTCTGGATCATTAGGCTGCGCTTGCCGGTCACCGGGTCGATATGGATGCACCCAAAGAACAGGGTCTGTGACTTCTGCCCGACCTCGCCCTTCTTGGCGAGGGCCAGTAGCTCGCGGAACTTCGCCGTCTGGTATTTCGCGCCGAGCTGATAACTGGAAATCGTGCCGTCGGCGGTCACCAGCATGACGCCGCTGGGGTGGCTCACCTGGTCTTTCTCCTTATCGTAGCGATATTTGAAGCCAAGCGATATGGCGACCGCCTGCAAGTTTTCGATGTCGCCGGTCAGGAAGGTCCAGCCCTTGGGGTCGGTTTTTCGTGCGTAGGTGCGCAGGGTTTCGGCCTTCTTAGCCCGGGCGAGCTCAAATGTTTCGGTCGGGTTGATACCCAAGGCGACGACGTTCAGGTCGCGTCCCACTTCGACCTCGGGCATGCTCCGCAGAACATCGACCGCGCCGACCAGTTCGAGGTAGCAGACCCCGGTACAGCGGTAGAAAATCGGCAAGATGAGCGTCGGCCGCTTGCCGAGCAGGTTCTTCAGGAGGACCTTCTTGCCGGTGTCGTCGATGAACGACGCCCCGCCCATGATCGGCTGACCCAGTCGTTGGTCCACGCCAATTTCGTTCATCTGCGGGCTGCGGAAGGCGACGTCGGGGTCAACGGCGGTCGAGGTGTTGTAGCCCTGACTGAATCCGGCCGTCGCCAATGCTCCTACCAGAGCCACCAAAAACGTGCGCATCCAACCCACAACTTAGTTATACGCGCTGGGGCGGGGGCGAACGCGCGATAATGCCGGCATGGTTGTGGAAATCGTAGTCTGTTCGGCGGATGACGCCGTTGCCGCCGAGCGTGGCGGCGCACGCCGCCTGGAACTTTGCGCGGCGATCGAACTAGGCGGGCTCACGCCGTCGGTGGGAAGCTTGCTCGCCACCAAGCGGCACTGCGGGCTGCCGGTCATCTCGATGGTGCGGCCCCGAGGCGCCGGATTCGCCTACTCGGCGGTCGAGTTTGAGACCATGCAGGAAGACGTGTGGACCCTGGTCGAGGCCGGAACCGACGGCATCGTGACCGGCGTGCTGCAAGAAAGCGGCCAAATCGATGCGGCCCGCGCCGGTGCGCTGCGCATGATGTTTCCGACCGTTCCGTTCGTATTCCACCGTGCTTTTGACGCCACGCCTGACCCGTTTCGGAGCCTCGATGTGCTCATCGAGCTCGGTTACACCCGGGTGCTCACTAGCGGGCAGCGCGCCCGGGGCACGGAAGCGGTCGAGCTATTGAAGCAGCTCCACGAACATGCCGACGGTCGCATTGAGATTCTGCCCGCCGGTGGATTGCGCTCGGCCAACGTGGCCGAGTTCGTCCAGCAAACCGGGCTAGACCAGGTGCATCTTGCCCCGTTCGAGCTCTTGCCCGATCTCTCAACCTCAGGTCGGCGAGAGATCATTTTTGGCATGACCGAACTCGCCGACGAAGGTTCGTACCGCCGAACCGACGCCGACGAAGTTCGCCGGGTGGTCGAAGCGGCTACTTATCCAGCGGTCTGAAGTTGACGTCGGCTGACTTTAGCCGAGCCAAATGCGGCGAGAGCCGCGCCAAAAAGGCCGGATAGTCGCGGGGCGCCTTCGGGCTCCACAGGACTTCGGCCAGGGCGCACGCGCGGGGGAACGCCATGTATTCGACCTGCTTGCCGTTCGGGATGTACTCCGTCCAGAGCTGCCCCTGCGCGCCAAGAACGTGCTTGGCTTCGGCAGCGGTCAGCTCGTCCGGAATCGGTTCGTAGTCGTAAACGGTCTTCAGCGGGACAAATCCACCGATGGCGAGCGGCTCCTTCGCCGTGTCCCGGCTCTGGTAGTAGTCGAAGTAGGTCGTGTCGGTCGGGGCCATCACGACGTCGTGGCCAGACCGCGCCGCAGCAATTCCGCCGGCTTCGCCGCGCCAAGACATCACCGCCGCGCCCGGCGCGAGGCCGCCTTCCAGAATCTCGTCCCAGCCGATGAGTCGGCGGCCTTTGTTCGCGAGGAACGTGTCCATCTGCCGGATGAACCAGCTCTGCATCTCGTGCTCATCCTTCAGGCCGAGCTTCTTCATTTTCTCCTGGACCTTTGGGCTGGCTTTCCATTGGGTCTTCGGGCATTCGTCGCCGCCGATGTGGATGAACTTTGATGGGAAGAGGTCCATCACTTCCGTCAAGACATCCTGCAGGAAGGAGATGGTCGAATCTTCCACGTTGAAGACGTTCTCGATAACGCCCCAGGTGGTGCCGACTTCTAGCTTCTTATCGAGGTTCCCAAGCTCGGGATAGGCAGCGATGGCCGCTTGCGCGTGCCCCGGCATTTCGATTTCGGGCACCACGTTGATGTGCCGGGCCTGGGCGTAGGCGACCACTTCGCGGATGTCGTCTTGCGTATAGAAGCCACCGTGCGGTTTGCCGTCCCATTTCTGGTTGCCGTAATGGCCCAGCATCGTCTCTTTCCGGATCGAGCCGACTTCGGTGAGGAGCGGATACTTCTTGATCTCGATGCGCCAGCCCTGGTCTTCGGTGAGGTGCCAGTGGAAAACGTTGAACTTGTGCATTGCCAGCAGGTCGATGAACTTCAGCACGAACTCCTTCGGCATGAAGTGGCGGCCAACGTCGAGGTGCATGCCGCGCCAGCCAAAACGCGGGGTATCGGCAATTTCTACCGCCGGAATCGACCAATCCGTGCGAGTGGGAAAGCCGGCGCGGAAAGTCTCAGCCGGGAACAACTGCCTCAAGGTTTGGACGCCGTAGAAAAGCCCGGCGGCGGCCGTCGCCCGAATCTCAACGCCGTCCTCCGAAACGACGAGCCGGTAGCCCTCGGGACCCTTGCCCGTTCGCTTATCGATGCGCAGGCGAATGTGTTTGCCGCTGGCTCGCCCAAGAACTGGCAACGGCAATCCCGTGGTGGGGGCCAGGTACTCCCGAAGTTGGTAAGCCACCGCCTGCGCGGCGCCCGGCGCGGCCACGATGGCGGTCGTGGCGCCCAACCGAAAGTTGCCGGTTTTCGCGACCACACTTTCGGGAAGGGGAACCAGAGACATAGTCGGGGTGGCGACCACGGCGAGAACGTGCGCAAGCATGGGACCATTTTGCCCGAACGCGACCGCGTGTAAGCTAGCCGCGTGAAGAAGGTGTTCGCGCTGTTGCGGTTCCAGCAGGCCGGGTTGGTGCTCATCATCCTGGCCCTCGGCGTCATCCTGACAATGTTCGCCGGAACGCACGTCGACCGCGTTACCGGCCAGACGGTGAACAACTTCCTGAACGCCAGCACTCTGGTGCAGATCGCAACCGACACCTGCTTCTTTGCGATCATGGCCGTTGGCATGACGGCGGTGATCGTCAGCGGGGGCATCGACCTCTCGATCGGCTCCATCTACGCCGTTTGCGGAGTTCTCACGGCGTTGTTTTTGCGGATGGCACCGAGCACGCCGGTGCTACTGGCCTTTGGCGTCTGCATCGGCATCGGGCTAATCGCGGGTCTGCTCAACGGGACGATGGTGGCGACGCTCGGCGTGCATCCCTTCATCATCACGTTGGGGACGATGTGGGTGTACCGGGGCATCGCCTTCGTCACCAGTAGCGCGCAGAGCATTTCCGTTCCGCCGCAACTTACCGTTTTCGCCAAGTCGAACTTGGGTCTGCGCCCCGATCTCTATCCGGTTCCGGCGCTCGCAATGGTTCTGGTGACGATCGTCGGCGCACTGTATCTGCGGCGAACAACCATGGGACGACGGATTTTCGCCGTCGGTGGCAACGTGGAAGCGGCGCGCTACTCAGGTTTGCCCATCCCGGCAATCCTTATCGGGGTCTACGTCATCACTGGTCTGTGCGCGGGCATCGCGGCATTCCTGGGGTCTGCCTTTTACGGCTCGGCGAGCAGCGGCGATGCGCAGGGCTACGAGCTGTACGTGATTGCCAGCGCGGTGGTGGGCGGGGCGTCGCTTACGGGCGGAAAGGGAACGGCCACCGGCGCATTCTTGGGCGCGCTGCTGATCGTGATGATCAAGCAATCCATCCGCACCCTTGGCCTGGACCAAAACTACGAATGGATCATTATCGGCGTTGCGATTGTGCTGGCGGTGGTGTTGGACCGCGTGAACGCGGTCCTTGCCGAACGCCGACTGTCGCGGCAGAGCCTGGAATCAGCCGCCAAAGATGCCGCCTAGGAAGGCGAACACGCCGAGGATAAAGAATATCCAAGGCCATGCCGAGTAGGGGATGTAGTAGAGCGAATTGTTGCTTGCAATTTGACCGTCGATGACTTGACCGCCCGGGCGGCGCGTGCCGCCAAACGTCAAGCCGTACAGGTAGGTGAAGACTCCGCCGAGCATGAATCCCAGGCCCATTGGCCACATCGGCTCGGTGCCGGTCGCGGTTTTCGCAACGGGAATTCCAGAAAGCAGAATAACGCAAATGGCGAGAATGATGATTGCCATGATTCCACGGCCTTTCCAAATGATCATAACGAGAATGATTGTAGAGGGGGCGCAAAATATTCATCTTGCGAAACATCACATCTCGAATTTGCGTAATGGCAGGCAAAAAAATGCCCGCGCATCGGAGAGATTACGCGGACGAATTGTTTGTCTGTTGCTTTCGTGATCGCTAGCGGCGTTGCTCGTTTGGGTGGCTCGGTCCAACTAACGGAATAGTCATCACTAGTATGCCTTTGATTGTTCCATCAAAATGATCACACGTTTCCGGTACGTGTACTTTAACCTATGGATTTGACCTTTGGACCAGCCGTCGAATCTCTTCCCATTGACCTCGAAGGTCGCTTAGGAGCGGCGATTGAGCGCGGCAGATTTTTACGGCATCCAGGTCGATTTCCACGATCAGCAGGTGGGGGTCGCCAAGCGGGGCCTCTACAAGGGGGGTACCCGAAGGGCCAATGACCATTGAGCCGCCGATGAAACCTTTGCCGCCCTCAAATCCGATCAGCTGCGCGTTCACGACGTAGACGGCATGTTCTTCTGCCACGCCCCGGAACAGACGCCGGTAGCGCTCGTGGTTCTCGATCTCATTTCCGCCGAACCCGCGCGCCGGAGAGGCCGCCGGAACGAGGATCACTTGCGCACCGTTCACCGCGCAGAGCGTCGGCATCACGGAATGCCAGATGTCTTCGCAAATCAGCATGGCCATCCGGCCAAAGCGGGTCTCAAAAACGGCAAGATCACGACCGCGCGAGACAAAGCGCTCCTCGTCGAACACGCCATAGGTCGGCAGGAAGAACTTTCGGTAGACCGAAACGACCCGGATGCCGTCGGGCGACAGCTCCAGGTAGATCGCGGAGTTGTACAGGTTGCCGTCGAATGACTCGTAGAAGCCCAGCGAGAGGTCGATCAGCCGCGTGAGCTTGCCATGCAATCGCTCCCAGAGGCCGCGCATCAGCTCTTCGGCGGTGCGCGACGCTTCCAGCACGCCGCCTTCCAGGAAGTAGCCGCTGGTGCACGTTTCCGGGAGCAGCAGAAGATCGACGCCCTCCGCTTGCGATTGCAGGACGATCTCGGCGATCGTGCCTAGGTTCGATTCAACGTCCGCCTTAATCGGCGCAAACTGCGCGCACGCGGTGCGAAACTGCATCTTCGTAGTCTACTTGCGGTTTGCGGATTCGACGTAGGGGGCCGGATCGACCATGCCGAGGCTGGCGAAGGCGGCTAGGCGAATTTGGCAGGCGTCGCACCGTCCGCAGGCGCTTCCGGCTTCGTCCGGGTCGTAGCACGAATGCGTTTCTCCGTAATCCACGCCGAGCCGAAGGCCGGTCTCAATGATCTCCGGCTTGGTCAAGTCGATCAGCGGCGCGTGAATGCGTACCGGGTTGCCTTCGACGCCGGCCTTCGTGGCAAGCCCGGCCATGGCTTCGAAAGCGCGGATGTACTCGGGTCGGCAGTCCGGGTAGCCGCTGTAATCCACCGCGTTGACCCCTACGAAGATGTCGTTGGCCTCGGTAACCTCCGCGTAGCCCAGCGCAATCGCCAGCATCACGGTGTTTCGCGCCGGAACGTAAGTGACCGGGATGTCCTGCATTTCGCTTTCGGTCCGGTCCTTGGGGACGTCGATGTCGGCGGTGAGCGCGCTGCCCCCCAGTCGGTCCAACCCCACCGGCACAAATCGGTGGTCGGCAACCCCCAAAGAAGCCGCGACGCGTTGGGCGGCATCTAGCTCGGCGAGGTGACGCTGGCCGTAGGTCACGGTCAACGCGTAGATTTCGAAGCCTAGCGATTTGGCGATTGCCCCGACGGTTGCGGAGTCAAGGCCGCCGCTCAGCAGCAGGACCGCCCTAGGCATCCGCCGCCGAAACTTCCTCGAGCGCGTCTACCCGTACGATCATGACCGTCGTGTTATCGGTGCCGCCGGCCGCGAGGGCTTGGTTCACGAGGTTCCAGGTGGCCTCCGCCGGCGACTTCGTGCGGACTTGCTCCGCGATAAGGTCGTCTTCGACGTGATTGAGAAGGCCGTCCGAGCAGAGCAGGAAGACGTCGCCCGCTTGCAGATCAAACTCATATATGTCGGGTACGAGCGGGTCGTCGGCACCGATCGCCCGGGTGAGGACGTGGCGGTGCGGGTGTACGGCGGCCTCCTCGGCGGTCAGCGTGCCGATGCGAACGCTTTCCTCGACGAACGTGTGGTCGTGGGTCAGACGCATGAAATCGCCGTTGCGAAGGCGATAGGCGCGGGAATCGCCCACCTGGCCCACATACGCCTGATCCTGCCAGAGGATTAGCGCGGTCAGCGTGGTCCCCATGCCGCGTCGGGCGGGAAAGGTTCGGCCCACATCCATGACGTATCGGTTCGCGGCGCGGATAGCGGCCAAGACGGCGGTGCCGATATCGTCGGCGGTGTGGGAAAGATAGACGTCTATGAAAGTCTTGGCGGCTAGCTCGCTGGCGAACTGTCCACCGGCGTGTCCGCCCATGCCGTCGCAGACGACGTAGATGAGGCCGCGCGAGGCCAATAGCCGCGGGTCTTCGGTCACGTAATACTCAAACTTATCTTCGTTGTTGTCGCGAACGCGGCCCAGGTCCGTCTTCGCTGCGACCGACGTGCGCGGGACGAAGCGAAGCGGGATTTGGGTCGAGAGTTGGTCGACGGCGTATTCGGCGGTGATTTCGTCCATAGGCTTCGCTTTCGTTGTTTCGGATCCCGAGAAGATGACGGTTTGCAGGGACGCGCGCGTTCAAGCGGGTTACGTCGCCCACGGCACGGACTCCATTTTGGCCGCAAGCCCCGGTCGAATTCTTGCCCGTCGGTTTGGACGTGCAAGAGGGACGGTAAAACTTTACGACGATGCCGCACCTTCACCTCGAGACCACCGCCGATTTGGCCGAAAACGGGGACATTCCCGAGATTCTCGACGCGTTGCTTGGGGCGTTTTCCCAGATCGAGACGGTGCGGCCACCGACGATCAAGGCCTACCACACGCTTCGGTCCGTGTGGACCGTGGGCGATGGGCATCCCGAGGGCTTCGGTCACTTGCAGGTTTCGGTGCTTGCGGGACGACCGGTGGAGCTTCGCCAGAAAATGGCGGACGCGATGATGGCCGTGATGAAGGAGTGCTTTGCGGAGTCGCTATCGGCGGGCGAGGTTGCCGTGACCGTCGAAGTTCGTGAGATGGATCCGGCGACGTACCGGGCCTAAAATAAAAAACCCCAAGCCAAAGACTTGGGGCGTTTTGGTCCGTTAAATGGACCACCTTGAGTGGACGACGATCTTACTCGCCGGCTTTCTTTTCGTCCGCAGCCTTCGGTGCGTCGGTCTTAGCCGCATCACCCTCAGCCGGAGCGCTGCAACCAGCAATCACGCCACCAAGGATGGCTACCACCATTACGAGACCAAAAATCTTATTCTTCATATTTTCTTCCTCCTGTCATTTTTGAAACCCTTACGGGCTTCAGATTTACTCGCGTCAGGGAATTTGTCAAGTGACTCCCCACCCTTCCGTTTGCACCCCGATTATAGTCAAGGAATTCCCGATATGCAACTCCGAAGGCGGAAAGAAGTGGGTTCTTTGGCCTACGCAGGGCATTTTTTCGCAAAATTCAGCCCCGCACCGGTCAGCGGCGGACGTTTGCGGTGTAGTTAACGGTGAATTCCGGGTTGTCCGGGTCGTCGGTTTGCACCTTGATGCTGCCCGTGACCGGCCCTTGGGCGGATGGCGTGAAGGTTAGGGTGTAGCGGGTGGGCGCGCCGCGACGGTAGGGAATCGTGCGCCCAGCGTCCGCCGAGACCAGACTGTTGTTGCCCCAGAGGAGGTTCAAAGCACTCACTCCGGTTGCTCCCCACTTGGCCCGGTCGGCCGCGTTCCAAACATCGACGAACGCAACTGCCGGTTCGCCGAGCTTCACCTTGCCGAAGTCGACGTTCGTTGTCGAGAATAGAGCTTTGGGTGGCACCTTGAGATCCATGAATACCGGAAGATGACCGGCGGTCCCGGCGGCGGTAATCAGCGCTTGGGCGATCTCCTCGCCAACCATCGAGTTTCCTACCGTCCGCAGCTTCTTGTTGTAGCTTTCGCCGTCGTTGCCCCAGCAACGGTAGGCGTGCAGCGGGTTGTCCCAGGTCTTGCCCGTGAAGGCTGTTCGCGGGTCGCCAATGAAGTCGAGGCCCTTGCCGTCGAAAAGCGTTGCCGGGATGAGGATCTGGTCGTGCCGGTCGTCGACCTGGTTGGCCGGATCCTGGGTGTGGATGTAGGAGAAAGCGGAGTTGTTGTTCCAAGAGCCCGGCTGCTTGATCGGGTCATAGAACAGACCGGGGGCGGCTGCATTCCCCACAAAGCTCACGTAGGCGGCCTGAGTTGCCGTCTGGATGTTAAAGTCGCCCAGCACAATCGGGTGGACTCCGGCCTCCAACGTCTTGGCGTCGGCGACGATTCGGTCGGCCTCAAGCTTTCGGCGCTGCTGGTCGGTCGAGGTCGTGCCAGATTTGAGGTGAACGGAGTAGGCAGCAATGGTTGCGGCCGCCGCGACGTAGCCGGTCGGGCGGAACTCGTAGCGCATCGTGTTTCGCGGCTGCTCGCCGGTATTTGTGCTGCCGCGAGCGGCGACCACCGCCCGGATGAAATTCACCCGTGAGGTTCGATAAAAGAAAGCGCTGTCGGTATCCGGACCGTCGGTAAACGGTGCCGCCGCCCAATCCTTCGGGCTGCCTTCGGCGGTGTTGAGTATTGCGAGGAAGTTATTCACCCCGGTCTGCGACATGAGTTCTTGGCATACCAAAACATCGGGCGCAAAGGTTCGGCCCTGAAAAACGCCGTAAACTGACTTTGCGAACGCCGCCTCCCGACCGGAGGAGTACAGGGTAACGTTCCAGGTGGCGACCCGGAGCTGGGCAAACGCCGCGGGGGACACCAGCGTGAGTAGCGATAGACAGACCGAAGCACGCCGAAGTCTCATCATAAGAAATTGCATTTAACCTTTTCCGGGCGTTGATTCGAAAGCCCGTATACTCTTTTCCGGTAGGACCGTGCGGGAACCCGAAGCTGGGCGGACCCGTCCTACAACCAAGACCAGAATGGGCATTACTCTTAAGAATCTAGCGACGGCGGGAATGGCGGTTGCGGCCGCCTACGCCAGCGCGCAAATCGTGCCGACCGAACCGGACGCGCCGATTTCCGAAAACATGGCCCTAGCCCGGACGTTGCTTGCGACCGGACTGTCGGGCGTTCGCGACCAGGCAGACATGCACCTCCGTCTCACGGGCACAGTGAAGCTCGGCAACCGAACGCGACGGATCCAAGTGGACGCTTACCGCCAGGTGACGGCCGATCTCACGCCGGAGGGCCTTCGCAAAATCGCAAAGTTTGAACTTGCAGAGCAAGTAGAGCAGGCCAACGGCACAATGCAGCTCGTGCGCCGCACGGTTGGCGACGGACTCTTTTTCACGCACTACGACCTGAACTTGCAGACGGTTAGTTCGGTGCAGTACGGCAGCTATTCCGGCCCGCAAAACGCGGAGCACATGGCCCGCTTCCTCGAACTGACTTCGGCGACGCCGACCCTCTACGCGGGATACGTCTTACGATTCATGCGCGATGCGACGGCCGGCACCGAGGCCCGCTACAGCGATTGGCTGAGCGGAACCGAACCGGTGATTTCGAATTTCGGCGTCACCTATGCGCGGGCTGGCAACGGCACGTCGCGAAGCTTCGGGTTTTCGATGGATACCGCTCTTGGCGGCCCGGTGACCGCATTCTCAGGCAGTGATCAGCGCATGGTCGGCAACGAACTTCGTTCGTTCCAGTGGGACGCAACCTTTGTGGCCGATGCCGGCGCGTACACGCCGTACCTGCCGTATGATCGCGAGTCCATCGCGGGCTGGCGCACGTTGCCTTGGACCGGCCTAAGCCGCTTGCGCACCGGCGGCTAGAAACTCGTCCCATACTTCTTCGGTCGGCAAGCCGAGGACCACGAACTTTGCCCTCCCGTCGCGCACAACCACGCCAAAGCTTTTGGTTTCTTCAGGGTTGCCGCGCCAGGCCTGCCAAATGGCCGATTCGCTGAGCAAAATCAAAGAACGCTGTGAGGGCGGGAAGAGCTGCGAAATCAATGCGTGCTCGTTGGGTGGAATCGCGAGGAGAAGCCGGTAGTCCAAGGCTTCCGAGGCGGCAAGCTTCTGCCAAAGACCTAACTCGCGAAAGGCGCGAACCGAGACCGCGCCGAAAAATATTCCGGGCAGCGGCTGGACTGCCTCGTCCAAATCGGTGAGGGCAACCGCCGGTAGCTCAACGCCGGACCGGCATTCGGGAACGTAGGGAACTCGCCAGACCAAAGCTTAAAGGGCTGCCTTTACGGCGGCTTCCACCGGGGCGGGGTCGCCGCCCTGGGTAAAGGACGTGATGCGTCCGCTTCGGTCAATCACGAACGTCGTCGGATAGCCGTCCACCATGTATTTTTGGTTGGCCAAGCGGAACGGGTCGCGGTAGAAGCCCAGCGAGAAGCCGGTCTTCTTGACAAACGCCGAAATCGTGTCGCGGTCTTCGTCGCTGACGGCCACGACGACGAGGCCTTGATCGCGATATTTTTGCTGCATCTCGACCAAGTGGGGGAATGCCTGGCGGCACGGCCCGCACCACGTCGCCCAGAAGTCGAGGATGACAACCTTGCCTTTCAGATCGCTGATCTGTAGCTCCTTAGTTTTGTCGCCCAACAGCTCCAACGCGACGTCGGGAGCCATGGCTCCTTCGCGCGGCATGCCATCGCTGCAACCGGCGACACCTACGCCAACGCAGGCAAGGGTCAACCAGATTCCGATGCGATTCGGCCGTTTCATCCCCCAATTATGCGAGGTTTTCAACCGCCTCCACCCATAAATGTCGGGCGACTTCGTGCCCCACGGTATGACTTTCGCCGTTCACCACGAGGTGGATGAGCTGGTCGATGGACGTACTGCCGACCGCTTCGAACTCGGTTCCCGGGCGGAGGTTCATCGAATCGAGCCGCCGAAGGAACTCCACCCGCTCGTCGCTGATGCGAACCACGCGCAGTCGGCCCGGCCGAGCGGCTTCCAGCCGGAACGAGTGATCCGGCGCGTCGGGGTCAACCGGGTTGCCGTGCGGGCAGGTCGCGGGAAAGTCCAGCTTCTTGTCCATCCGGTCGATGACGTCTTCCGAAAGGAAGTGCTCGAGCTTGCAGGCCAGCTCGTGGACGTCGTCCCACGGAAGCTCCAGCACGTCCACCAAGAATCGCTCAAGGATTCGGTGCGCCCGGGTGAGCTGCTTAGCGACCTTTTCGCCGAACGGCGTGAGCCGGATGCCCTGGTACGGCGTGTGCTCGACGAGGCCCATCTCGGCGAGCTTCTTCACCATCGTCGTTGCGCTGCCCGCACTCACCGTCATGTAGGTCGCGATCTCGCCGGTCGAAACCCGGTCGACTTCCTTTTGCAGCCGGAAGATCCCCTCGACGTACTCTTCGACGCTTTCGCTGAAGGCGCGGTGCTTCTGGCTTTCGCTGCTGGGGCGGCAACTGGCGGGTACCCGCAGGGTGAGATCTTTGGACGCCATGCCCCATTATGGAATCTCGCCCGCGCTGTATCCTTCCTCGCATGCCATCCTCCTGGGATTTTTCCGACGTCGTGCTTGCCAGCGCCTCGCCGCGGCGTCGGGAGCTGCTTCGCCCCCTGGTGCCGGGGTTTCGGGTGGTTCCAGCAGATCTGGATGAAGATGCCTTGACGCTCGAGGACCCTTTCGCGACCGCGGAAAGCCTGGCCGTGGCGAAAGCTTTGCACGTTTCGGCCCGCTGCCGGGGTTCGCTGGTCATTGCGGCGGATACGGTCGTAGCGGTTTCGGAGGATTCAAGCTGGGCGCAGCTGACGAAGCCGACCGACGTGCGCGACGCCCATCGGATTCTTCGGCGACTTGCGGGCCGCTCGCACGTCGTGGTGACCGGCGTCGCGTTGGTGCAATTTGGCGAAGTCGTTTCGTTCGCCGAGCGCAGCGAAGTCACCTTTCGTGAGCTATCGGACGAGGAGATCGTCGCCTACGTTGCTACCGGCGAACCGATGGACAAAGCGGGCGCGTACGGGCTTCAGGGCGGCGCGGCTGGTTTCGTGGTGAACATCGAAGGCAGCCGTAACAACGTCATCGGCCTGCCGACCGAACGCCTCACAAAGGAATTCGGGCTGGCTTAGGTTCGCGCCGAGTTTCGGCGTTCCCATTCGTCGGAGGCGTCGGCCGCCTCGACCGCCTTGTCGGTCTGACGTGCAGACGTGTAAAGTTCGACCGCCTTGGTAAAGGCACCGCGAATGTGAAAGGGCCGGGCGGAAAGATAGAGCTTCCCGGCATCCGTGCTGGTATCCACAATCGTTTGCTCGCTCTGCGGAATCGCTTCCAGCAGCAGCTTTGCCAACTCCGCGTCGGAGCCCTTGCCCTGGGCGGCCGGAACCAATTCGAGGAACACGGCGGTCAGAATTGGTGCCTTATCCGCGGGTTTGGCATCGAACACCGAGCGGGCCGTCGCAATCGCTTCTTTCACTTCACCCAGTTTCGCCAGCACCCGCGCGAGCCGCAAGTTGTCGTTTACGCGGCGGTCTTCGCTCTCGGGTTTCTTCACCGCAAGCACGAGGCAGTCCCGGGCGTCCGTCCACCGCTCGGCGGTGATGAAAATCTCGGCGTATTCCCATGCCTGCTCCTGCGGGATCTTCTCGATTGGGACGTCTTCCAGCAGCTTGTTGGCGTAATCCGAGAGCAGCTTTCGGGCGCGTGCGTCCGTAATCTCGCGGGTTTTCACGCGGCCAAAGAACTGATCCGCCGCACCCTTTAGGTTGTTCCGCAGCACGACCGGCTGCATCACGCCCGTCGTCTTGGGGTCGTTCGGGTCGGGCAACGTTTTAAACTGGCATCCACCGACGCCAACGAGCAGGGCAAAAAGCAGAAATCGCTTCATGCGATGGCGTACCGCGCCGTGTCGAACCGCGCATCCCGGTAGATTTCTCCTCCGCAGAACGTGAGCACCGACTTGCCTCGGAACCGATGCCCGTGGAACGGAGTGTTTTTGCTCTTGCTGAACGTCTGCTTGCGGTCGAAGGTCCATTCCAGCTCCGGGTCGATAACGGTGATCTGCGCCACCGGCGTGTCGCCCGGCCGCAAGGTTCCGGCGTCCAGCCGAAGGATCTGCGCCGGCCGGGTCGAAAGCTTGTCGATGGTTTGCAACGGAGTCAAAATCCCCCGGTGAGTCAGGTAGGTCAGCGTGACGCCGACCGTCGACTCGAGCTGGGCGGTGCCAAACGGGGCTTCTTCGAACGGCACGTCAACCTCGTGCGAGGCGTGCGGCGAGTGGTCGCTGGCGATGCAGTCGATCGTCCCGTCGTTGATTCCCTGCAGCAGGAGGTCGATATCGAGCTGGGTTCGAAGCGGCGGCGTGGTTTTGAAGCTGGTGTCGAACTCGCCGATGGCGTCTTCGGTCAGCGAGAAGTGCATCGGGCAGATTTCGCACGTCACCGGCGCGCCGAGGAACTTGAGCTGACGCACCATTTCGACCGCGCCCCACGTGCTAACGCGCATGATGTGGATTTGGCAGCCGGTGTGCAGGGCCAGCAGTCCGTTCCGAACGATGGCGATTTCTTCCGCCGAGCGGGGAATGCCCTTCAGGCCGAGCATCGCGCTCACCGCGCCTTCGTTCATCGAGCCGTTGTCGCTGAGCGCGGTGTCTTCGCAGTGCACCATGATCGGCAGGTCGAGCTGAAGGCAGAATTCCATCGCCCGCATCATCACGCGGGAATTCTGAACGGGAAACTCTTCGTCCGAAGCCGCTACGATGCCGGCGCGCTTCATGGCGGCGAGGTCGGCAAGCTCTTCGCCCCGCATGCCGCGGGTGAGCGCTCCAACCGGGGCCACGAAAACGCCACCGGCTTCCGGCGAGGCGGCCCGATCGAGGATGAAATCCACCAACGCCGGGCTGTCCAGCGGCGGATTGGTGTTCGGCATGCAGCAGATCGTCGTGTATCCACCGGCGGCGGCGGCCTGCGTGCCGGTGATGATCGTTTCCTTGTGCGTTGCGCCCGGCTCCCGAAGGTGGACGTGCGGATCGACCAGACCCGGCGTGATCCAGAGCCCGGTGCAATCGTAGGTCTCGTCGAGATCATCGAGATCGGCAACCTGGCCAACGGCCACGATCTGGTCATCTTCGATGAGCACGTGCCCGATCACGTCGAGGTTCTGCGACGGGTCAAGGATCCGTCCGTTCTTCAGAAGCGTACGCATGGACTTATGGAAGTATGGACTAGACCGTCCCCGGAAGTCTCAGTTTTGGCAGGGCCCCTTCGATGAGCGTGCGGCGCGGTTCGTGCACCTTTGGCAGGCAAAGCCGCGTTCCCAGGTGCTCCAGGTCTTCGTCGGTCGTAAAGCCCGGCGTGTCGGTCGCGATCTCGAACAGCACGCCCCCCGGCTCGCGGAAGTAGATGCTGTGGAAGTAGTCGCGGTCCCGCACTTCGCTGACCGGTGCGCGAACTTCGGCCAAATCGGCCATTAGCTCGGCCTGGGTTGCGTCGGTTGCGGTTCGGAATGCAATGTGATGCACCGTGCCCTTGCCGGGGCGACCCACGCCAAAGCCCAGCGTTGCCACGTCGACGCGCTTTCCGGTGCCTTTTTCGTCCACGAGGAACACGTATTCCGGCACCTCGGCGTCTTCGTCGTGCCGGAAGCCCAGGATGCGCATCAGAAGGGCGGAAGTTTTTTCGACCTCAGATTCCTGCAGCGTGACACTGTGCATGCCGCAGATCTGGTGCTCGACCGGGACGGTCGATTTGTCCCACGGGCCGTGCAGCTTGTACTTCGGATCGGCGACGAGCCGAAGTAGCAGCCCGTCGGGATCGCTAAAGTCGATCGCACCGTCGCGGTCGCTCGGCGTTGAAAACTCCGCGAGCCGTGCGCGCCAGTATTCCAGCGAAGTGACCGGGATGCTGAGCGACGTGATGACGCACTGCCCAACGCCGGGCCGGCCCTGAAGCGATGTCGGATAAGGAAAGAACGTGAGGATGGTTCCGGGCGAAGCGACCCCGTCGCCGTAATAGAGGTGATAGGCGGTTGGGTCGTCGAAGTTCACGGTGATCTTGATCAGTCGTAAACCCAGAACGCCCGTATAGAAGTCGAGGTTTCGCTGAGCATCCCCACAAATGGCCGTCATGTGGTGCAGGCCGAGAATCTTGCTCATTTGCAAGTTCTACCGAAGCGGATCGTAATATGTCGTGGTTTTCTGAAAAAACCCAACAACTTGAGGCTTAATACGCGGGTCTTGGCCACCGCGCGGACTGGGTAAAACGCATTTGTGGCCGCTTTCGAGATTTCCGTTGATTACCTCCAGCGAACGTTGCTCGATCTTTTGCAGACGCCGAGCCCTACCGGCGACACCGACTACGTCATCAGCTTCATCGAAGGCGAGCTCGTAAGCCTCGATATCGCAACCGAGCGCACGGCAAAAGGTGCCCTGCTTGCCCACCTTCCGGGCGAGTTCGACCGACGCCCGCGCGCGATTTCGGCCCACGTCGACACCCTGGGTGCGATGGTCGCCGAGATCAAGCCGAACGGCCGGTTGCGGCTTCATGCGCTGAACGGCGTGATGTGGCCCACGATTGAGAGCGAAGGCGTTTCCGTTGCGACCAAGAGCGGCCGACGCGTTCGCGGTTCGGTGGTTTTGACCAACGGCGCGGCGCACGTGAACCCCGAGGCCGGGAGCGTCCCGCGCACGGCGGCCAACCTGGAAGTCCGGTTGGACGAGCGAACGTCCCGTGCGGAAGAGACCCGCTTGCTGGGCGTCGAAGTCGGCGACTTTGTTTACTTCGACCCGCGACCGGAGGTCAGCGACGCGGGCTTCATTCGGTCACGATTTTTGGATGACAAGGCCTGCGTCGCCAGCCTGCTGGCGGCGGTGAAAGCGATTCGCGATGCCGACATCACCGCCGGTCAGCGCACCGCCCTGCTGTTCTCGAACTTCGAAGAAGTCGGCCACGGCGGCATGGACGGCCTTCCGGCCGACCTGGCCGAGTACGTCGTGCTGGATATGGCCTGCATCGGCAACGGCCTGGGCGGCGACGAGCAGCATTGCTCGATCTGCATGGCGGATCGCGGCGGACCCTACAGCAAGCGGCTTACGGAAAAGCTGATCAACCTTTCGGAGAAGCGCGGCATCGACCTGGTGCGGGATATCTATCCGTTTTATGGTTCGGACGGCGGGGCGTATTGGCGCTCCGGCGGCGCGGCGGAGGTTGCGCTGATCGGTCCGGGCGTCGACACGTCGCACGGCTACGAACGCACGCACATCGACGCGCTGATCGACACCGCCGAGCTCGTCGCCGCCTACATTATCGAAGAGTAACGCCGTCTGAGGGGTCGCTAAATGGTCCAGAATTAAAACTTTTTTCAGCCGGACGCTGGACAGCCTTCGAAGTTGCCCTACGTCCGAGCTGAGGGTCAAAGTTGGCTAAAGAAACTTTCAGAATCTTATCGATTCTCTAAAATTTTCTTTGCAAACGTAAGGATGCTTCCCTTACCGCGTCAATTCCAACCCCACATATCGAGGGTGCCTAGGTCCAGGGAGTTCCAAGCCCAACGCCCAACATATCCGTCCTTGGTTTGGCGGGTGAACCCATCCTGGTCTCGTCGAACGCGTATGAAATAACGGCGATCGCCAGGGCAGCTAAAGCTGAACTTTTTGAAGCCTGCGATCCACTGCCGCTCAAACGTGGCGGTCGGGCGTGCATCTCCAGTTCGGAATAGCCAGACTGTGTACGTGCCGTGGGGTGCTTTAACACCAACAGACACCGTTGCTGCGCGTGCCGCGCTGACCGTAATCGCGCTAAGAACGAGAAGGGCGAGAGCTGATTTGTTTCTCATCATTGGTATGCTAGTTCTACTTTCGACGCATCGGCTAGTACGCTCCGCATACTATTGCGGCGGTGAGAACACAGCTCGACCTCTTCGCCGAATCGGCTCTGCTTGCAATATGATATTGTGTTAAACCAAGTGCGGTTGTGAAATAAAACGGAGTTGCGCGCGTGATCGCTGAGATATCTGAAATAACTTTTTCGGCAGCAAGTAGACTTGCGTATCAGAACACTGGCGTTCCGCAAAAGACCGCCGACTCTCAATTGCGCCGGTTCCTGAAAACAAGATGTTCTTTCGGCGCAGTCTATCAGGATTTAGCAACCGGCCAGGTCCTTGGCGTGATAACGGGTCTGATTTTAACGCAGACTCAAGTTTACAATTTCGTAAAAGCCGAAGAACCGTTTTTACATAATTGGCTTGAAAAAGCTGACTCATCTTCCGGGTTTGGTGCGGCAGACTCACTAATCTGCAGCCAAGAGAGCCAATACTTGTGGATCGGCCATTTTGCTTGGGAGTCCTCAATTAGTCTGGAGGTCTCCGAAACGGTAAGGATCGGGCTCTCAGACAGATTCGTATCGGTGTATTCGGGCTTGAACATCGTCGGGATACTGTGCGAAACTCATGGGGAGGTTTTGAAGGCATTAGCGTCTTCAGCCGGTTTCAAGCCTTTCGTTTGCTACCAGGATTGGGATCTTAAGTACGTACAGCATCACCTGATGATCCTAACAAAAGATTCGGCGACGGAGAGTCAAAATATGCAATTACTGAAAATGTTTCAATACAGACCACGCAGGTTAAAGTTTTCTTTGGCGGAAGTTGAGGTTTTGCGAGAGGCGCTCTCCTTCGATGAATTGCAAAACGACAAGAAGAGCTGCCGAAAAAAGAGTTCGACGGATGCGGCATGGCGCAGGATTTTTGAAAAATTTAGAGTAATATCAAATTATAATGATGGCATAACAAGACAAGCCGTGCTCAGTTACGTTAGGCTTCATCCATGGGAGTTGTGGGTTACTTTCAATGGGGAAACTTGAAGCAGCAGTGCCGATGAAATGTGCCCCTCTTCTCAGCGCAAGATTCGGAAATGCCTCGCGTTTGTAAAGTACCGACTACTAGGGTACCGCATGTATATTGGTAATCAAATCTTTTCTAGTATTGTTTTAAGTTCAGCTAAATCTTAACTATTAATATAATAATTAAAGAATAGTTTGTTTTGTCTCCCAATAATGCCGTAGGCGTTAGCTCGAACCTACTCGTGTTCCGGTCTACTTCTAATCTCTCTTTCCAAAAGTTCTGCCAAGCTTTATCGAGATAATGGGCTCGGCTGAGACTGCGGAGCCCCATCCGGTACGGTCAAAGTGGGACGTACAGGGCCGATGGGTCCATCGCCACCTACTGTATCGAAGCGTAGTGCCCGTCGGCGGCGTCGGCGAGGGAGAAGTCCTTCGCCGTGATGCCGCCTGCGTCGTGGGTGGAGACCGTCACCAGCACGGTTTTGTAGCCGATCACCAGGGTCGGGTGGTGGTCATGGTCCTCGGCGCTTTGGGCCACGGCCACGGCGAACCGCACCCCAAGCCGGTAGGTCTCAAACGTATAGGCGCGGGCAAGCTCGCCGTTCTCGACCGACCAACCCGGGCGGGTGGCAAGTTCAGCGGTGATCTGTTCCGAGGTAAAGGCGGTCATGTTCTTAGTCTAACGGTGACCGCCCCGCCCGTGTTACTTGCGGAACGGAATTTTCGCGATCACGGTGTCGCCGGTGCCGCGCGCGCTGGCGATGCTTTGCACCGTCCAGAGGTCCTCGCGGTTGTCGCCGTCCATCACCGACCCGCTGTAGTCGCCCCAGGGTCCGCCCTTCGTCGCGGCAAGCCCTTCGCCGAGGCGCATGATCGGCCGCAGCGTCCCCTTGGGGTCGCGTGCCCGGCGGAAGGCGCAGCGCGGGCTGATGAACATGTTTGGCCCGGTCTCTTGGAGCCCAACCAACACGTCGTTGTGCTTGTTCACCGCCAGCGTCGTCTGGATGTAGCTGTTCTCCGGGTGCGAAAGCAGCCCGCTCTGCACGAACTTGCCGTCCAGCCGAACCTGATGCCACTGGATTCCGGCGCGGCCCTCGACGTTCACGGTCTGCGAGAACCAGATGTGCTTGCCCTGCAAAACGATGTTCTTCGGGTTTCGGTCGCCGGGCGCGGTCTTTAGGTCGGTGCCCTTTTGCGGGGCCATCGGCGGCCACTCGAAGTAGCGGAACTTGTGCGATTGGCGCGCCACCGAGGCAACGACCGGCGCGCCCTTTCCGTCGTCCGCCACGCGGGTGATCACGATTTCGGTGTCGGTGAGGGCGACAAAGTACAGGTCATCGTTTCGGTCTTGGGTCGAAACCGGGTGACCGAGGCTGCCCTTAAAGTGGTAGGCGCGGGTCGGCTTGCCTTTTTTCATGTCGGCCATCGACAGCACAAACGTTTCCTCCGGCCCGCCCGGGAACGAGTAGCCGACCCACTTTCGGCTGTGGCCGATCGCGCCACCGTCGACGCCATTCGGAGCCGGAACCGGGTAGGTGTTCCACGCGCCGGTCGGATTTGCGGTCTCGGAAATGGAGATGTTGACCGGCTTGATCTTCTCCTTATCCCAGTAGACCCAGAGGTCGAAACCGAAGACGCGATGGTTCACGTCGAAGAACATCTTCGGGTCGATGCCGTCTAGGAACTCGCGCTGCGGTACGCCCTGCACATACTTGCCCTGCTTGTCGTAGATGATGAGCCCGCTGTTGGTGCCGTGCAAAATGTGGCCGCCGCCGACGGCGATCTGCGGGTCCACCTGCCGGTCGCCATCCTGCGAGCCGTCGAAGACAAACGTGCCGTCGACCATGCGCGGGTTGCCGCCTTGCTTGCGCTCGCGGGCGGTGCCGTTCTTGTTGAAAGTGGCGTTGCGGACCGGCGTGATGAGCTCGACCCGGCTGGGGGCAATGGGCAGGATTCCGAAGGCAACGGACGCGATAAGGAGGGAAGCACTCATGGAAGGTGATCTCATTCTGACAAAGCCGCTGTCGTTTCGCCGAGTGGCCAGCAATTTTGCGACCACGCTTGGCCCGGCCGGTCGTCAAGCAAGTGTATGCTTGCGCGAAAGACGAGGATGTCTTCCTTTAAAACCCAGTCCGTATTCGCGTTCGGGTTGTCGTCGTGGATGATCTTTGCGATTGGGGCATCGCAGAACCCGCCGCCGAAACCCAAAAAACCGCCGGTCGCCAAAGTGGGCAAAACCGGCAGCCAATTTTTCGCGTCCAGTTGCGCGCCTTGCCACGGCGTGAACGGGAAGGGTGGCGCCGGATTTCCCAAACCGCTGGTCGGCACGCGAACCGTCTCCGAACTGAGCAAATTTATCTCCAAGACGATGCCGCCGGGAGCGATTAAGACTCCGCCCGCGCAGGCGCAAAAAATCGCGGAGTTCATGCACGAGCAGTTCTATTCGCCGCTGGCGCAGGAACGAAACCGCCCCGCCCGGGTGACGCTTTCGCGCCTGACGGTTCGGCAGTTTAGGAACGCGGTGGCCGATCTCGTCGGCGACAGCAAGCCGGTGGTGCCCGGTCCGTCGGGCGGCCTGCGGGGCGAGTACTTTAAGGGCCGAGACATGAACGGCGGCAGCCGCGCGCTGGAGCGAACGGACGCAGGGGTGAATTTCAACTTCGATGCCACCGGCCCCGTGCCGGGCAAAGTGGATGCGCACAACTACACGGCGCGTTGGCAAGGCAGCGTCTACGCGCCGGATTCCGGCGACTACGAGCTGATTGTACAGACCGACCAGGCGACGCGCATCTACTTCAACGGCGTGGAGAAGCCGCTCATCGATGCTTGGGTGAAGTCGGGCTCGGATACGGATTACCGGGCGCATGCCGTGCTTCTCGCGGGTCGTGCCTATCCGATCCAACTTGAGTTTTCGAAAGCCACCCAGGGCGTGAACGACGACGCTACGCGGAAGAAAACGCCGCCGACACCGGCTTTTGTTCGGTTGATGTGGAAGCGGCCCAAGGGTCCGGTGGAGCCGATTCCGCCGCAATATCTGTTCCCGGCTTCGAACGGGCCGAGCTACGTCGTGGCTTCGCCGTTCCCGGCCGACGACCGCAGCATCGGTTACGAGCGCGGCAACACGGTTACGAAAGCTTGGGATGACGCCACGACGACGGCCGCGCTTGAGCTCGCCGACCACTTTGCGGCGCGCGTTCGAGCGGAGGTTGGCACCGCGACCGTTCCCCCGGCAAAGGTGGAAGAGCTGAAGGCGAACTGCCGAAAGTTCCTGGAGCGGGCATTCCGCAGGCCCTTGACGAAGGAGATCGACCAAACCTTTATCGAAAAGCAGTTTCGCGTGTCGCCGAACCTGGAAACGGCGGTGAAGCGCGTCGTGCTGCTAACTTTGAAATCGCCCCGGTTCCTCTATCGCGAAGTGGGCGGTCCGCAGGATCCCTACACAACGGCAAGCGAACTATCCTTCGGGCTGTGGGATTCGATTCCGGACGCGGAGCTGACCCGCGCCGCCGCCAGCGGGGAGCTATCGACCCGCGCCGGAATCCAGCGTCAGGCCGAGCGGATGGCGAACGACCCCCGCTCGTGGACGAAACTGCGCGACTTTTTGATGCTCTGGCTCAAGGTGGACGAAATCCCCGATATCGTCAAGAGCCAAAAGCGGTACCCCGGCTTCGACGACGCCACGGTGAACGACCTCCGGACGTCGCTGGACCTGTTTCTTCTCAGCACCGCCGGGGGCAAGAACGCCAGCTTCCGCGAGATGATGTTGAGCGACCAGCAGTTCCTCAACGGACGTCTGTCCAAGCTGTACGGCGGAAACCTACCGCCAGATGCGCCGTTCCAGGCCGTGAAAAGCCCCGACCGCGCGGGGGTTCTGACACAGCCGTATTTGATGGCGCGACACGCTTACTTGGAGGGTAGTTCCCCGATTCATCGCGGCGTCCTCATCGCGCGAAACATGCTGGGGCGCGTTCTCGCTCCGCCGCCGGAAGCGTTCACGCCGCTGCCGGCGAGCTTGCACCCGACGCTCACGACGCGCGCCCGGGTTGCGATGCAGACGAAACCGGCGATGTGCAATTCCTGCCACTCGCTCATCAATCCGCTTGGCTTTACGCTGGAGCGATACGACGCGATCGGCCGCATCCGAAACGTGGAAAACGGAAAGCCGATCGACGCGTCGGGAAGCTATCTCGCCCGCAACGGTGCCAATGTAAAATTCACCGGTGCCGCCGACATGGCAAAGTTCCTTGCGGATAGCGACGAAACGCACGCCGCGTTCACCGAAAAGCTGTTCCAGCATCTCACGAAGCAGCCAATCCGCGCCTACGGCGCAAAAACCTTGCCAAATTTGCAAGCCTCTTTCAAAAAAGACCAATACAATATCCGTAGCCTGATGGTTTCGATCATGATGGCTTCGCTGCCCGCCGCCCAAAAGAGCCCGCAACCATGAACGATTCGTCCCGAAGAGAGTTCCTCCGAAACCTTGGCATCGGCGCCGCCGCCCTGCCGTTTCTCACCGGATTGCCCAGCTTGGCCCTTGCCGAATCGCTGGCCAAGCCGAAGCAGCGGCTGGTCATCATCTTCAGCCCGGATGGCATCGTGCCCAACACGTTTTGGCCGGACGCCGTGGGTTCGGATTTTGTGCTTAAGGAAAGCCTGAAGCCGCTGGAGCCGTTCAAAGACCGAACGCTGATCCTCAAGGGCGTTTGTGACCGCGTGAAGGGTGACGGCGACGGCCACATGCGCGGCATCGGCTGCCTTTTGACCGGAACGGAGCTTTTCCCTGGCAACGTTCAGGGCGGGTCGGATACGCCGGCGGGCTGGTCAAGCGGAATCTCGATCGACCAGGAACTGAAGAACCACCTGCAAAAGTCGTTGCTCACCCGCACGCGGTTTGGCTCGCTGGAGTTCGGTGTTATGGTGCCGGAGCATGCCGACACTTGGACGCGTATGGTCTACGCCGGGCCTAACAAGCCGGTCGCGCCGCTGGACGACCCGTACCAGATGTTCGGCAAGCTCTACGGCCAAATGAAGGATCAGGACATCCTTCGCAGCGTGCTCGACGACCTGCGGGGCGACCTGGCAAAGGTGAAGGGAAGCATCGCCAAGGCAGACCGGCAGCTCCTGGAAGAGCATCTTGACCTGGTGCGCGGGATGGAGAACGAGATTCAGGCGTCGCGGAAGCAGGACGTCGGCCACAAGGTGCCCGCCCTCGAGCCCGGCGTACGGCGCGATAACGACAACATGCCTAAGATCAGCAAGCTGCAGCTTGACTTGATGGTGAGCGCGTTCCTGGCGGATTCAGCGCGGGTTGCCACGCTGCAGTACACAAACTCGGTCGGTCAGGCGCGGTTCACTTGGCTTGGGATTGGCGAGGGCCAGCATGACCTTTCGCACGAGCCGGATTCCAACAAGGCCGCGCAAGACAAACTAACAAAGATCAACCATTGGTACTGCGAGCAGGTCGCCTACCTGGCCAAGCGGCTTTCGGAAACCAAAGAGCCGGACGGCAGCGGGACCTTGCTTGACAACACGACCATCATCTGGACAAACGAACTCGGCCAAGGCAACACGCACACCTTGGATGACATTCCGTTCGTTCTGGTGGGCGGCGGGCTCGGGTTCAAGATGGGACGATCACTGCGCTACGATCGCGTTCCGCACAACCGCCTGCTAATGGCCTTGGCGCATGGCTTCGGTCACCGGGTAACGAGCTTCGGCAACCGAGACTTCTGCGGCGCGGGCATCCTTTCGAACCTGAGTTAACGGTTCTTAAGGAATTTTTCGGTGAAGCCAGACATCAGCATAGCGGGCGCAAGGGCGGCCACGGTTCGGCTGGTCCGGCGGTGGCCCATGCGTGAGAGTACTAGGCTCACCGCGAGGGCACCAATGGCACCGAGCACATAGATCGTTGCGCGGGAGTTCGTGCGGACCTCGTCCGCAAGGTGGTCATCGAGAATCGGGATGGCGTGCATGGCAGTCATTTCCAAAAAAGGGGGCGGCGATCTGTGGACATCGCCGCCGGTTCAACGTGCCTGTTTTAAAACAGGCTTGGGTTCGGTCGAATTGCGATTGGCTCTTCGACCACGGGATCTGCCGGATCGACCGGCCAGCTCTTGCGCTCCTCTTCTTCTCGGGCTCGCTCTTGGCGCGCCCGCTCTTCCGGGGTTTCGTCGAGGACGACCGGAGGAACATCGCCCACGTAGGGGTGGTGCAAGTCTGGGATGGCGGTTGCGGGCACGTCGGAAAGTGAGCCATAGCGGGTGTCGCTCGGGATCAGCGGCGGGTAAACCACGCCGGTCGGAACTTGGTCACCCACGATGGGAACGCGAGGTGTTCCGGCCGGGTCGAGCCGATCATAGTCCTCGCCTAGATGCGTGGAGACCATTCGGGTTTCCGTATCATCCGGAGTCGTAACTCCCGTCGGGGTGTAGTCGTTGTCGTGTTTGTCCACTTCGGCAACGGCCGCATTTGAGCCGAAGCCACCGATGATGCCGCCGACGGCCGCGCCGATTACGGCGCCGACCGGCCCAACCGCCGCGCCGGCGACGAGGCCCGTGATGGCTCCGCCTAGGCCGCCGATCGTTCCGGCAAGCTCGGCGTCTGTCTTGCCGTCTTCATTTACATGTTGGTGGTCGCCAACCTCGTGGGGATCGTTCAGGTTGTCTATCAGTTTGCTGTCTTCCATTGCGTTCTCTGGTTCCCAACGTTGGGGTTAACCTGATCTTTTGAACGCACCTGGCCGTAAGGGCACCATCTACACGGCTCGGAAAAGCATAAGGAAAGGATAAAGTCGCGGCCTTAGTCCGGTCTATCGCTCACGGACCGGGTCCGGGAAGTCGCGGTAGAGCGCGCTCTTGAAGTTCGTTACCATCTCGAACACCCGGGCATGTTTCGGTTCGATCGGCAGCGCGCGGGTGGCGGCGTGGTGGAACGCGCGGTCCAACTGGGCGAGATCTTTGGCCGATATCCGCACGTGGAACTCGCCGAACCCAGGGGGAGAGAAGCCAAACTTCCGCCGGGCTAACACGTAGCCCTCGATTTCGCCGGCATCGCGCAGCGTGCCGAGGAAGCCTTCCAGGTTCTCGACGAACTCAAGGTCGCGGGAAGAATCGACGAGGTCCACCCAGATGTCGTAGTAGTCCATTCTCGGACGGTACCCTTTAGCCCAAATGACCGTCCGCGAATTGCGCGAGAAATATCTCCAGTTTTTTGAATCGAAGGGGCACCAAAGGTTCCCGAGCGGTTCGCTCGTGCCCATCGACGTGACCGGGCGGCTCGACGAAAGCCTGCTGTTCAACGGCGCGGGCATGATTCAGTTCAAGCCATACTTTCGCGGCACGGCCAAACCGGCCCACCCGCGACTCGCGACCGTCCAGAAGTGCGTGCGCACGAACGACATCGACGAAGTCGGCGATGCGACTCACCTCTCGTTCTTTGAGATGTTGGGCAACTTCTCTTTTGGCGACTACTTTAAGTCCGAAGCAATTACCTATTCTTGGGAGTTCTTGACGTCGCCCGAGTGGCTCGCGCTCGATCCGGCGAAGCTCTCCTTTACGGTGTTTGAAGCGGACGACGAGGCTTTTTCCGAGTGGTCCAAATGGATCGCCCCGACGGGCATCGACCCCGCAACGCGTGTCTTCCGACTGGGCGAAGAGACAAATTACTGGCCCGCCGGTGCCTTTAGCAAGGGCCCTCCCGGACCATGCGGCCCGAACTCAGAGATGTTTTACTGGGTGGCGAAGGATCGCCCGGCGCCGACCGGGGCTTACACATGCGAGGACTGGATCGCCGACGACGCGGCGGGGAACTGGGTCGAAATCTGGAACGACGTGTTCATTCAGTACGAGTGGCAAGGGCACGAAAATCCAACCGCGAAAGGCTGGGTTAAGGACGGAATGCCGGACCTTCCATTCCGCTCGATTGACACCGGAATGGGCCTGGACCGCACCGCGTTTGTGCTCGCGGGCAAAAGTTCGGTTTACGAAAACGGCTCCTTTGACGCCATTTTCCGCATTCTGAACGAGCTGACCGGCGACGGATTGGATTACGCAACGGAGGCCGGACCGAAGGGTCAGGCCGCCCGTGTGGTCGGGGACCATATCCGCAACACCAGTTTCTGCATCGCCGACGGGATTTTGCCCAGCAACAACGGGCGCGGCTACGTGGTTCGGCGGCTGATTCGACGAGCGGTTCTGAAGGGTCAGCGGGCCCTTGGGATCGCTGATGCCTTCTTGCACAAGGTTTTCGAGGGCGTTGTTGAAGCCATGGCAGACGCCTACCCCGAGCTTGAGGAGCGGCGACCGGTGATTCTGGAAACCCTTCGGAACGAGGAAGCTCTCTTCCGCCGAACGCTGAAGAGTGGCAGCGATTTGCTGGCAACGGAGCTGGAGACAACGGTGGGACAGCTGCCCGGCGCGGTGGCTTTCAACCTATACGACACGTTCGGCTTCCCGCTGGAGATCACGCAAGAGCTTTGTGCCGAGGCCGGGATTTCGGTGGATCTCGAAGGCTATCAGGATTCGCTGAAGGAAGCCCAAGATCGAAGCCGGGGCGCACAAGGCGAGACGTCGGCTTACGGCGGCCTGAGCGTGCTTGCCGAGGAAGCGACCCCGGATGCGCCCGCTGAGACGACATTTCTTGGCTATTCGCAAGGGTCGGCTTCGGCAAAGGTTGTTCGCGTTCGCACGAAAGACGGCAAGGCGTTTGTTTCGCTGGACCAGACGCCGTTTTATGCCGAATCGGGCGGCCAGTCTGGCGACACGGGAACGCTTCGCGGAGAGGATCAAGCGTGGTCAGTAGTCGGCACGACGAAGACCAATGGCGTTTGGTGGCACGAGCTTGCCGAAGCCGAACCGCCCGCACTAGGCACCATCGTGAACGCCGAAATTGACCAAGAACGGCGGGCGCGGATTCAGCGACATCACACCGCAACCCACCTGCTGCATGCCGCCCTGCGCCAAACCTTGGGAACGCACATCAGCCAGGCGGGATCGTTCGTCGGTCCCGACTACCTTCGGTTCGACTTCACCCACGGCGCACCGATGACCCTGGAGCAGCGCCAAACGGTCGAGCAATTGATGAACGCGGCGGCCCTCCAGAACGAAGATGTCGTGACGCACGTGGACCTGCCGATTGGCGAGGCGAAAGCTCGCGGCGCGATGGCCCTTTTCGGCGAGAAGTACGGCGATTTCGTGCGCATGGTGGAGATTGGTGAGTTCAGCCGCGAGCTTTGCGGTGGCACCCACGTACGGACCGCCGCCGAGGTTGGTCTCGTGCGCATCGTGAGCGAAAACTCCGCCGCCAGCGGAATCCGCCGCATCGAAGCCGTTGCGGGGGAAGCCGCCTACGGGGCGATCCGGGCGGAATCTGACCTTCTGCGCGACCTTGCGGCACGGCTGAAGGCACCGGTGCCACTGGTCGCGGACGCCCTGGAACGCACGCTTGAGCAGCTGAAAGAAGAGCGAAAGAAGCGCGAAAAAGCCGAGATGGCAGCGCTCACCGGCGGCGGATCGGCCGAGGTTGCCGTAGTCGATGTCAAGGGCCTCAGCCTTTGGCGGCGAAACTTCGGCGAGACCGACCCGAAGGTCGCTAACCAGGCGGTGGAGTCGGCACATCAGCCGAACCAGGTGACCCTGGCCGCCCTGACGCAGGACGGAAAAGTGACCTTCATCTGCAAGGTTGGGCCCGAAGCGATGGCTAAAGGCGCCCACGCCGGTAACCTGCTGCGCGAGGTCGCCAAGATCACCGGCGGCGGTGGCGGCGGTCGGCCGGAGTTCGGCACGGCGGGCGGAAAAGAGCCGGCGAAGATTGAGGATGCGCTCGCGGCGGCGGAAGCCATTTTGGCCGGAATGATCACCGGCTAATCTGCCTTCGATTCTTAGGCGGGGGCGGTCGGATCGGGACCGAAGTTTGTATCATGCAGGGATGCGTTTTGCGACGAGGGCCCTGCGCGTGGGGCAAGAACCAGACCCGAAGTTTCGCGCGGTGATTCCGCCGTTGTACCAGTCGGCGACGTTTGCCTGGGAGGACCTGGACCACATACCGCCGGTCGACTACACCCGGTGTACCAACCCGAACCGGATCATGCTCGAAGAGGTCATCGCCTCGCTTGAGAATGGCCGGTTCGGGACGCTGTACTCCAGCGGAATGGCGGCCATTGCGGCCTGCTTCTCGCTGTTGCAGCAGGGCGACCACCTTCTGATGGCCGGCGACATTTACGGCGGCACCTTCCGGCTTGGCGAAAAGGTATTGCCCCGGCAGGGAATTTCGGTCAGCGAATTTTGCGCGCACCACCCCGGCACCATCGCCGACGCCGTCCAGCCGAACTCGAAGATGCTGATCTTCGAAACGCCGACCAACCCAAATCTCCGGGTTTCTGACATCGCCGCCGTTGCCGCCGAGGCGAAGAAGCACGGTCTGATTGTTGTGTTTGACAACACGTTTGCCTCGCCCGCGCTGCAAAATCCGCTAGACCTTGGCGTCGATATCGTCGTTCACTCGACCACCAAGTACATCACGGGCCACAGCGACGTGATCGGTGGCGCGACCGTGACGAACCGCGAAGAGCTGAACTACGCGCTATTTGAATGGAACAAGGCGATCGGCGCGTCGCCGTCGCCGTTCGATTGCTGGCTTTCATTGCGCGGCGTCAAGACGCTTTCGGTTCGCATGAAGCAGCATTGCGCCAATGCGCAAGCGGTCGCCGAGTTTCTCGTCGCGCACCCGAAAGTGGCCAAGGTGCACTATCCGGGCCTCGCCGAGCATCCGGATCATGCGACCGCTTCGCGACAGATGAAGGGGTTTGGCGGCATGCTGGCGTTTGAGCTCGAGACCGTGGCGGATGCGCGCCGCGTCGCGGAGTCGACGAAGGTGTTCTTGCTCGCCGAGTCTTTGGGTGGCGTCGAGAGTCTGGTCGCCTACCCGCCGCTGATGTCGCACGCGACGATGACGGAAGAGCAGCGCCTCGCGCGGGCCATCCCGCCAACGATGCTCCGCCTTAGCGTGGGAATCGAAGACCCCGAGGACCTCATCGAAGACCTCCGTCAAGCGATCGGCTAGGCGTTTCGGCTCGGTTGGCTGTCCAGGGTGAAGAACTCCAGGACGTCGTCCAGCCGGGCGGATTCCGTGTCGCACGCCTGCACCGCCGAGACCAGCATGTTGCGCGTCGTTTCGATATCTTCGCGATGCAGGGCGATCTGCGCCTCCAAGTCGGCGATCTTCGCCTGAATCGTCGCGACGTAGCTCTCGGTCTGGTGCGTCAGCATGTCCTCATAGGCAGACAGCGCGGCGACCTTTCTCCCGGCGTCGGCAATCACGCCCTGGGTGTTCACGCCCATCGCGCGACCCATCGCCGAGATAGTCGCGTGTACGGCCGCCCGGCGCGCCTCCAAGGGCAATTCCTTAGGCAAAGACTCAATGACGTCAAACGCCTGTTCGGCGGAGAAAGCCGCCGGAGCCAAACCCGCGCTTTGGTAGACCGCCAAAAAGTCCACGTGCCCGGCGGGAGCCGAAGGTGCCGTGACCGGGATCGGCGGCACCACGATCTGGTCAAGGTTTGGGCCCGGAGCTTCGCGAACGATCTGCTCAACCGACTTCGTCACGACCGGTACCGGCGGCGCAACTTCTGCCGGGAAAATCGGTTCCAAGGTGGCAACCGGTTCGGGTTCGGGCGGCAACTCGACCACCAACTGGGCGGCCTTACGAAGAAGATTCTTAATGCTCATGGCTATGTCTCTAGGCGAGCGTCCCCACCACTTCGGTCATCGGCGTAATCTCATCAATCGCTTCGGTAAGCGAGGTCGCCTGCAGAACAACGTCATCGATATCGGAAAGAACCTGTTCCGGCGACCGCGCCCGCATCTCGTCGTTGATGAGGCCAAACGTATCGGACATCAGCCGCATTTGCAGGCCAAGGTTGCTCATGATCTGGCTCACCCGGGCGATGAAGTCGCGGCGGCGCGAGATGATCTGCTGCCGCTTCTCCATCAGGTTCTTGTTGGGCACCACCGTCTCGGCTTCGATCGAGATCGCTAGTTGCTCCAGCTCATATTCATAGAACTGGCCGATGCTGCCGGTCACCTCATCCACCCATTCGGGAGTCAGGTTGATGACGTCGCGGTCGTTCGGCCCTTCTTCGTCGCGGCCCCGTCGTTTTGGCGGAACCGTGTTTAGCAGAATTGGCGGCATCATCTTCCGTCGCTCTTGCTCGGGAAGCTGCGCGTAAACCTCGCCATAAACCGAAGCTAGGTACGTGGCAAACTGCGCCTCTTTCTGGGCGAACTGCAAGTACTTTTCCATCAGGAAGTCGAGCTTGCGCAGTGCCTCGCGGAACCACGGCTCCTCACCGCGGGACTGACCTTCGATTTGGCTCCGAACCTGCTCCAGCCGTCCAAACTCTTGCTTGATCTGCGCGCGGACGATGGGGAAAACTTGGACCTTCAGGTTATGACGGCGTGCCTGAACTTCGTTGTCGAACCGCGCCTGCAGGCGGCGCTCGTACCATTTTGAGTCGGGAACGAACAGCAGGTACGCGGCCTCGGCGACCATCGCCACGATGAGCGGTAGTGGGTTAAGCGTTGCGGCGGAAATCGCGACGGCACCGGCAAGGGCCACGAGGTTCGGGCCTTCCTTAAACGCCTCCCCAAGCCGGTACTTCAGGCTTCGGTAGATCGGCAACGATGGGTCGAATTTCACGGCAGGTTGGCCCAAATTATGACGCGCCGCCGGCTAGAGATGGGCGAAGAGATCTTTGACTTCATTTACGGCGGCGTGAAACTCGGGAGTGCGCGAGATTCCGGTGTGCCAGGCCAGCCCCCGCGCGATGAGGTCCACGGTTTGTTGAATCTTGGCACCCGGGATGAAGTGGCCGTCTGGCCCCTTATCTCGACCCAGAACCATCAGGGTGTCGCATACTTCGATGGCAGACGCAATGTCGTGCGTTACGATGACAAAAGTTTTATGTTCATCGGTTTGCGCAATGTCCTTGATGAACTGGCACATTCGGGCCAGCGCCAGCGGGTCGAGGCCGCTAAACGGCTCGTCCATCAGCATCAGCTGGTTGCTGCACATGAACTGCTGGGCGATGGCGGCCCGTTGCCGCTGTCCGCCGGAGAGCTGAACCGGATACTTCTCCCCTTGCTCTTTCAAGCCGAAAACCTCCAGTAGCCTTTGCGCTTCTGTCTCGGCGGCCTTTGCGGGTTGGCCGGCTTGTCGACCCGCGACAACCAGATTTCCCAGAATGGTCCGGTGGTGCAGCAGTGGATAGTGTTGGGCAACGACGCCCACCATCCCGGCAGCGACCGGAACCGGCGGGTCGCCGATGAGGACGTGGCCGGAGTCGGGAGGATTGAGGCCCGCAAGGATGCGGAACAGCTGGGTTTTGCCCATTCCGCTCGGCCCAAGCAAGCCGACGACCTGGCCCTGAAGCATGCCCGGCCGGTAGAGATTGTGAACCTCAAAGTTGACGTCCCTAAGGATGGGTCTTCCTCCAAGATTGAGGTTCACGCCCTTCACCGAGAGCAGGCACTCGCGAACGTCGTAGGCGATTTTTTCGCGAAGCATGACTTACTTGCGCTCCAATGTCAGCGTAGCGTAGGGGCAAACGAACCGGCGTACCGCCCCGATGATCAGGTCTTGACACAGCCCAACAATGAGGATGATGATCTGAATTCCGAAAACTTCACTCATTTTGAAAAACTTCTGCTGGTTCAAAAGGAGCGCGCCGATGCCGCCCTCACCGCGGTAAATGCCCTCCACCATGGTCAGCATCATCCAGCCGATCGCCGCGTTTTGCCGCAGAACTTCGAAAGCCTTATCGACCGTGCCAAGAACCACAACCTCCCACACGACGCGCCACTCCTTCATTCGTAGGGTGCGGGCATAGTCGAAGTCGGCCTTCGGGATCTCGGCAACAACGGAGGCCATCGATGTGACGAAGAACACCGTCATTGCGAAAACCAGCAAAGACAGTTTTAGCGGATGACCGCCGCCAACCAACAGCGTGAACACCAGCGTGAAACCCGCCATGCTGAGGAATCGGCCCTTTCCGATAGCGGCCACCAACGGTCGAAAGAACGGCAAAACCGTAAGATAGGCGAGCCCGATCGAGAGAACCGCCGAAATCAAAACCGCTTCAAAGTTGAGCGAAAGGCTGGAAAGCAGTTCTTGCCCAAGGCCCTGGTTCGTCCAAAGATCGCCGATGGAAGCAAAGACCTCGCCCGGCTTGGGGAGCACCTTAAACGAGGCGAACGCCCAAATCAGGAGGAACACGACGACCTGCGTGGCAACAATGATGTTCGTCGCCGAACGCGAGAGGATCTTGTTCGGCGAAAAGGCTTGCAAAAGGCCGGCGGCCTTTCGACTGCCGGCCGGGGTCACTGGGCGGCCTTAACCTTGATCTCGACGCGTCGATTTTTCGCTCGGCCCTCGGGCGAGCCGTTGGGTACGAGAGGTCTCGTTGAGCCGTACGCAACCACCTGCACGCGGCCATCCGGGAATAGCCTGGCGGCGCGTCGGTTGAGCCATTGCTTCACAGCGAATGCGCGTGCCTCGGAGAGCGCCATGTTCGACGCCGGGTTTCCGACGTTGTCGGTGTGCCCGTTGATCTCAACCGCGGTGTTGGTGGATACCGAAAGGTCGCGGACCAACCCTTCCAACACGGCCGTAGATTGCGGCCGGAACGTTGCCCGACCGGTGTCGAACACGATGTTGTAGACCTTTGCGCTAATCTGTCGCTTCGGTCCGGCAGTTTTTGCGGTTGGGGCACCGCTCATTTCGCTTCCCTTAAGCGATGCCTCGGCAAACTTTTGGGTTTGTGCCACGGCCTTTAGGTAGCGCATGTCCAGAATCTTCTCGGCGGCTGGATAGGTCGGCAGGAGAGTTGGATACTGGTCCTTAACGATGTCGCCAAAGATTCGGTAGACGCTGGCGAAGATGTTTGCCGATCCGCTCACCTGGCCAAATAGCAGCATGTTGTCGGCGAGGTTGTTCACGGAAGAGCCGCCAAGCTCGACTAGCTGGCCGGTGCGGTCCTTCTCAACCGTTCCCTTGTAATATCGCTCCCAGTAGCTGGCGTCTTTCTCGCCATAGGCATCGGCGCTAATTTCGGCGGCTCGTCGAAGTGCGGCCGAGCTCGACCGAACCGCGTCGCCACCAACAAAGGCCGCGTCGAGCATGTTGCTCACCGTGTCCTTGTTCTCTTGCATCCACTTATCAATGCCAATGACAACGCAGGGCATCTGCGCGTTGTACTCCTTCGTCGAGACGATGGAAACAAGGCCGCCCTTCTTGTCGGCGATGTTCACGTCGCCCGGGGTCCAGGTGACGACACCCTGCACGGTGATTTTCTTCGTCTCGCCGGTGCGCTTACCGTTCTTGACGACCGGTCGGCTTTCGGAGTAGCCGGCGATGTACTTCTCGGCGGCGTCGATATAGTCGTTCGCCGCTACCCAGTTCAGCGCGTCGGGGTCGTAGGTTTTTTCGTCGGGGTTGTTCTTAATGCTGTTGTCGCCCAGCCACTTCATGGCGATGTTCCAGTCGCCGTCGCGCAGATAGCCAGAGACCACGCCGCCCTTGCTGGCGGCAGGATTACTGGCCCAGCTCTTGGGTCCCATAAACTTGTCTTCACCGCGAGAGAAGCCGATCGCGCCGACGATTTTCGCCGTGTACTCCGGACCAAGCTTGCTCAGCGTCTCGTTGAGTCCCGCGAGGAACGCCGCCGAACCGTCGCCCATGATGGTCACGAAGTGGGCTCCGCGCGTTGGTTGCTTGTTACCGCGGCTTAGCTCGGTGGCGAAGTCCACGAGCGACTCTTGCATCTTCGAGACGTCATCCTGCCGCGTGAAGTCAATCGCGACGCCGCGCTCGGCCATCAAAGAACCCTTGGTCGTGGACTTTCCACCGTTAGCGAAGAACACGCCCATCTGCGCGTTCCAGGCCCAGTGCAGCCATCGCACCCGCGGGCCATCGCCCTCAAATTTGTCCGAAGTCGGAAGGGTCAAATCCTTCACCGATGTCGGGACGGGCTGGTTGTTGATCTGCGGCAGATCTGCCTTGATGGGTACGTTCGACTCGCGTACCGGTGCCGCCGGCATGAGGCCGCCAAGCCCGCCCCGTGTCGCCAAGTTATAGGCTCCAAAGCCCAGCCCGGCAACCAAAATGAGGGCAATGACTTTCCCTAGTGGCTTAATTTTGACTTCGCTCATATTGTTGTCTTCACCGGGCCCAATCCGGCTCAATATACCAAACTACGGGTTAGCCCCCGGCGAGGATGCGGTCTAATGAAATTACGCACACTCAAATGAACCTCCAATTGGTCCGAATTGAACGCTCCCGGCAGGCCGAGCTTGAGCGCTGGGTCGAGGCGTACTTTCAGCACGACGGGCTTCGGTTCGATGCCGCAGTGCAGGCGGGAATTCGGGAACTGCTCGAACATCCCGAATACGGGGTCGCCTGGACGATTCTTCGCGATGGTGTGGAGGTTGGATATTGCGTGATGACCTACGGCTTCGACCACGAGGTAGGCGGCCGCACCGGTGTGGTGACGGATTTCTATCTGTCAGAGCATGCCCGAGGCCAGGGAATTGGGAGCGAAGTTTTGGAGTTGATGATCTCCCACGCAAAGGATCTCGGCCTCAAGCAGGTCGAACTGTTCGTTCTGGACCACAACGAAGGCGCGCGGCGACTCTACACTCGGCGTGGCTTTCAACCAGTCCTGGGCCGTCAGATCCTTGTTTTGACATTGCCAGACGCCCAACGCTGACGCGGAACCGTTCGCGGGCGTCTTAAGAGAGTGATGGATGCCGAACGCTTTTCCTTGGCCCACCGCGCCTTGGCCGAGCCGAAGCGCATGGAAATTCTCGAGTCCATCCGAAGGCTGAGCACCGACGAGGGGGTTTCGTGCTCGGACGTGCTTGCCGAGATCGACATTTCGCAAGCAACCTTTTCGCACCACGTCACCGAGCTCACGAAAGCCGGGCTTGTTTCGGGCCAAAAGGTTGGCCGGTGCAATATGCTCCGGGTGGAAGAAGCATTCGTCCAGGACTACCTTGGAAAGCTGCGCGAAAAAATGTTGGGCAGCTGAAACGCGGCAATACATCGACGCGTATCGATGTATTGTCATGCAAACATTTGCCAGCAAAGTCTCCATCGTCACCGGCGCAAACTCGGGAATCGGTCGCGCCACCGCCAAACTGCTCGCCGAGCGTGGCTCGAAGGTCGTGGTTGCCGCCCGACGCGAGGCCGAGGGAAACGCGGTTGTACAAGAGATTGTCGCCGCCGGCGGAGAGGCTATTTTCATCAAAACCGACGTCACGGTAGAAGCCGACGTCCAGAACCTCGTGCAGCAGACGGTCGCCCACTTCGGCCAGGTAGACGTCGCGTTCCTTAACTCCGGGATTTTCTATCCTTCCCCGATCGCCGACCAAACGGCGGAGGGTCTCAGCAGCCAGCTGGACGTCAACGTGAAGGGCGTCTACTACGGCGTCAAGCACTTGGCCTCCGCAATGGCCGAGAAAGGCGGCAGCATCGTTTTGAACTCCAGCGTAGTGGCCGACATTGGCTTCGCCGGACTCACGGCGTATTCGTTGACCAAAGGCGCGGTGAACACGCTTGCTCGAGGCGCCGCCATTGAGCTGGCTCCGCTCAACATTCGGGTCAACGCAGTCGCCCCCGGCCCAATCTGGACCGAAGGGACGGAAGGCATGGCCGGATCGAAGGAGAATTTTGAGGGCATGATGGCCCCGGCGGTTCTGATGGGCCGCGTTGGCCGACCGGAAGAAATCGCCGAAGCGGTTGCGTTCCTTGCCAGCGACGCCGCGTCGTTCATCACCGGCCAGGTGCTGACGGTTGACGGCGGACTCGGCATCAAGTAACTACTCGACGTCCAGGATCACGCGCGCGGCTGGGCTCAGCCGCGCAACCGTCTCTGGGTTGAGCTTCGCCCGCTGGTCGAGTTGCTGGCCATTTTGCCGGCGGGTGTAGTAGCTGTGGACGGCGCGCCGACGGTTAGCCGTCCGGTTCAGGGTTCCGCCGTGCCAGGTGTGGCTGTTGAATACGACCACCGTGCCTGCCGGACCCTGAATAAGGGCTTCGTCCGGGTGCGGCTGCGAAACGTCCGCCATGTCGTCGCTCGGAAGCTTCGTTCCAAAGAGATGGGAGCCCGGCACCACGCGGGTTGCGCCGTTGTCGGGCGTAAAGTCATCCAGCAACCAAATGCTGTTGCAAACCTGAAAGTTGCCCGGAACGTCGAGGCGGCCCCAGTCGGCGTGCAATCCCTGCAACCCTTCGCCTGGCTTGGCGAACCGTGCGTTCAGCGAAGAGAGTTTTAGGTCGCTGCTCAAAACGTGCGCGATGGCGGCGAGCACCTTGGGTTCAGTAAAGAACACATCGAAAACTTCGCCCTTGTTCACGAGGTTCGCCAGCCGCTCGGTTCCCGCCTCCTGATGAACCTCCTTTCCGGCGTCATCGCCTTCCTCGGCCAGCAGCTCATCAAGGCGCAGCCGGATCGCTTCGATCTGCTCCACGGACAGAACGCCTGGAATTGCCAGGTAGCCGTACCGATCGAGGGTCTCTCGCTCGGTTTCGCTTAGCAATTCGGGGGGCGCACCCAGCGCGGCCAAGGCTTCGTCAAGGTTCATGCCGGGATAATAGCAAGAATTGACCCGGTTGGCAACCGGGCCGAAGAAGGTCACTTGAGGCGGCGGAGGTAGAGCAATCCCTGGTTGTACGCATTAACTCCGCTGGGAGCCTTGCTGGCCTTGTTAAGCTGGTACCCGGCCCAGAACGCGTTCCAGCGCTCTTCCGGCGTGCCGTGGTGTTGGGCATCATTGAACATGTAGTCTCCTTTCGCGAAGAAGTTCTTGGCCGCCTGCGTCGTGCTTTGCTTCCGGAAGCGGGCCCTATGCGCGATGAAGTAGCCCGCGATGTAATCCGCATGCAATTCCCGCTTCTTGCCTTGGAGGACGCAACCGGTTTTGAACTGCACCGCATGCGCGAACTCGTGCGCGAGAATTGCCGGCAGCGAGAACAAGCTGCCCTTCGTGTTCCTGGCCTCCATCTGGATGAGTTTCAGTCCCAAGAAGATCGTGCCGTCTGGCGAGTCCTTCTCGGTCACGCCTTCGGCGGCGAGGAGATCTGGAAAGACTTGGTTCGTCGCGAACGCGTTCGGTCCACCCGCTTCCTCCAAGTAGAACATGTGCGGACGGACGTTGAAAAGCTTGATGAGCGCGGCGTGGTCCTCCAGCAGGCCCTTCTCCCATGTCGTGTTTAAATTGCCCGTGATCGGGCGACCCAGACCAGACAGACTGCTGCTGCCAAGCAGGCAACAGATGCTCTGTGCATAGGATTGGGTGGCTGCCGCAAAGCTAAGCAATGCAAGTAACACAAATTTCAATTTCATCGGGTTCGCGCTCGCTTTAATAGTATACGGCGGGTCTTCGGGGCATGCAACCGGGCAGAGTGACGAACATCACTTTATGCCTAGCGGCCGATTTACCGTGATATCCTGTCCAGGAAACGCCGAGGTTTACGTATGCTACTCACTGCCATTTTTCTGTCGTTGGTTGCCGGTTCGACGCGGCTCGAGGCAGAAACTGCCCAGCTGACGGATGTCCGGGTGGCAACCCAAATGGCCGGATTCTCCGGAACCGGGTACGTCACCGATCTCACGAAAGACGCGAGCCAACTCACCTGGTCTGCCAAGCTGCCGAAAGGCATCTACGACCTGGTGGTGGGCTATTCCGCGCCGAACGGCGAAAAGGGCTTCGATGCCTTCGTCGACGGAATCGGAATCTCCGGCATGTTAAGTGGCACCCAAGCCAGCTTTAGTCGCGTCACCGTCGGTCGGGTCGAAGTCACCCAACCTACAACCGAAATCACGGTGAAAAAGGGTTGGGGCTACTACGACTTGGACTACATCGAGCTGGTGCCTTCCGCCAAACCGCCGCGCCTGCTCGTTCCGCTGGCGAAACTCTCGGATCCCAACGCGACACCGTCCACGCACCGGCTCTTTCGAAAGCTGCTGAGTGCTTACGGCAAAGGAACCTTCTCTGGGCAATACGGCGATATGGACACCGACCATGTCCTTGCGAAAACGGGCAAGACTCCGGCGATCTACGGTGATGACTTCATGGATTTTTCGCCGTCGCGGGTGGAGCGCGGTGGCACCCCGCGAGGCGTTACCGAACGTGTGATTGAGCGGGCAAAGCGGGGCCAAATCATCACCTACAGCTGGCATTGGAACGCGCCGAAGGATCTCATCGACGCCGAAATCACCCAGAACGGCCAGGTAATCAACGCTCGTTGGTACAAGGGCTTCTACTCAAACGCAACGACCTACGACCTGCAAAAGGCCCTTGCCAACCCTTCCAGTGAAGACTATCGCGTGCTGATCCGCGACATCGACGTCATCGCCGTCGAGCTGAAGAAACTCGCCAAAGCCGACGTCCCGGTACTGTGGCGTCCGCTTCACGAAGCCGAGGGCGGCTGGTTCTGGTGGGGAGCGAAAGGTCCGGAACCATGTAAGCAGTTGTGGCTACTCATGCGCGATCGCCTGATCAATCATCACAAGTTGCACAACTTAATCTGGGTTTGGAACTCGGTGCGGCCCGAGTGGTATCCGGGCGATGATTCGGTCGACATCATCGGCGCTGACCTCTACCCCGCCGACCGGCGAGACGCCACCGCCGCGACCTGGGATGATCTCTTCTCAAGATTCAATGGCAAAAAATTGCTCGCGCTTACGGAATACGGCCAGGCTCCCGAAGTCGACCGCATGCTTCGCTTCGGGGTGCGTTGGTCGTACTTCGTGAGCTGGACCGGCCCGCTGGGGGCAGGCGCCATGAAGGACGAAGACCTGCGGCGGATTTACACCAGCCGCAAGGTCTTCAATGTCAAGTAATCGGGACTAGTCCCGAAAAGGGTCGAACTCGTGGTCGCCGGCCATCGCCACGCCTACCGGCGTGAGCGTGTGCACGATGCGAATCGTGCCCTCATGGCAAGCCAGAACGTCCGGAAGGCGCTTGTAGCAGTGGGGAGATTCGTCCGTGCCGCCTCCGCGCAGCTCGACTCCCGTCTCCTTCACCCAAGCCTCCATCATCCGGCGCGAGATCGAACCGCCTTCACGTTTCTTTCCGCGCCGCTTCCCGGCGGCTTCCGTGCGCGACATGACGCGCCCGGCACCGTGGACGGTCGAATACAAAGACGCCGAAGCGTGCTCCGACTCGACGCCTTCCAAGATCACCGAGATGTCGCCCATCGATCCGCCGACAAACCCACGCTGGCCGGGAAACGCCGGCGTCGCGCCTTTTCGAACCACCCAATACTCCACGCCATCGTGCGTTTCACGCCACGCAAAGTTATGATGGTTGTGGACCTCGTCCTTGATTTTCGCGCCCAGAATCCGCGCCACTTTCGCACACACCCAGTCGCGCCCGGCATAGGCGTAACGTCCCGCCAGGGCCATCTGTGCCAAATAGTCGGCTCCCAGGTTCGACCGCTCATGAAGTAGGCGTCCCGGGTTGTCACGGTCGTCCCCTTCTTCCATGAAGTGCGACGCGATCGCGTGGCCGAGGCCGCGCGACCCAAAGTGGACGCCAATCCAAACGCAGTCCTCTTCGTCCACGAAGAGGTCCACGTAGTGGTTACCGCTGCCCACGGTGCCCAATTGGGCGCGGGCGCTGTCTTTCTTCGCCACCGCCGGGTAGAGCCCCCAGGCCCCATCGTCGAACACGTCGTGGTCAACTTCCTCCTGGTTCGCCCGGCCGATGCCGAAGCTGATCTTCTTTTCAATGTCGTCCATGATGCGGTGGATCTTCCGCCGAAGCTCGCGTCCCGGCATGTCGGTGCGAACCGCCTTGTTTCCACAGGCGATGTCGTATCCGATGCCGGCCGGGTTCACGTGCTCGCGGTAGGCCACCACGCCGCCAATCGGCATCGAATAGCCAACGTGGTGATCGGCCATCAGGGCTGCCTTCTCGGCAAACTGGGCCACGTTCCTCATTTGGGCGACGGCACCGTCTATGACGGGCTCACCCCAAACAGGGATGTTGTTGATAACTTGCATAAAATCTCCTTACAAGCGGATAGGTGGACGCATCGCATGCGTCCACGAGGGAGTACTGAGTTGGGAAACGCGTAGCAAACCTATCTCGGCGCTAGCCGAGAAGTGGGTGTGCTAAGGTGAAAATCGCGTCATGGTCCAAGCTCCCTGCGGAGATGAATCATTATGCCAATGTTTCGGGTGCGTGTGCGCCTTTGGACCTATCCATGATGAGCCTGATACATATTCATGTCGTTGATGCTCCAACGTCCTTTGCCCCCTACGACGAGATCGAGTTGGTGTTGTCAACAAAAGACGGAACCTTTCCCCCGGCGGCGACAGATGGCGCCAACCTGCGGTTCGACGTGCCGGTGGAAATCCGGCCAGACAAGAGCGGAACGTTGCAAGGATGGGGATCGGCGGTGAACCGCCAACCCGATGGACGACGCTTCATCTATCTTGGGTGGATCGGAACCGCCGGCGGCGAGCGCACCATGTTCCGGCGGCTTAAAGTGTTCTTAGACACCGTGTCTCTTTTTCCTGGACACGAATCTGTGTACACGATTCATGTCAATGGTAAAGATCGACGAGGAGGACCTGCTTGCGCGTCCGCAACCGTGCTTGCGCCAGGTTAAGTTTGGGTCTTTTTTGCTAGGGAACTCGCAAAAATCGGCCTTTCCGTCATGAATGCCGTCAAACTGTCCGGAGGGCATTCTTTTTGAGTTTTGGGATTTCAATCCCCTTGCAAAGTGGAGAGGGCCCCGCCGGAACTATGTCTAACGGAAACCTCACGCACAAGGTGCTTCTCGTCGAGGACGACGCGGCCATCACTTCGCTCCTTCGAACTTACTTTCGAGACTCCGGGTTCCGCCTCATCGAGGCGAGCACGGGAGCCCAAGGGCTGGCCGCCGCCATCGAAAAGCGTCCAGACATCGTCCTGCTCGACCTTGGACTGCCCGACGGCGACGGCGTCGATGTCGTCATTGCCTTGCGGGAATGGTGCCGCACTCCGATCCTCATCATGTCGGGCCGAAGCGACGACGACGGCAAAATCCGCGCGTTAGACGCCGGCGCCGATGATTACATTACGAAGCCGTTCTCCGTTGGCGAGCTGATGGCACGGCTGCGCGTCGCGGTGCGGCACATCGAACTGCGAGAAACCGAGTCCCCAATTTTTGAATCTGGGCCGCTAAAAATCGACTTCGCCCATCGCTACGTGTGGCTGAACGACGAACTCATCAAGTTTACGCCACTGGAATATAAGCTCCTCTCATTGCTGGTGAAGCATTGCGGCAAGGTCGTCACCCACCGTCAGCTCCTCCGCGAGGTTTGGGGCGCGGAATACCAAGAGGATTCGCAGTACCTGCGCGTGTACATGGGCTATCTGCGAAAGAAGCTTGAGCCAACCCCCGAATCGCCGAAGCTCATCCTCACCGAGCACCGGGTCGGCTACCGCTTGGCAATATAGCTACCCTTTTCTTACGTCTTCGAGGTTCTTTCCAACCTGCCTCTAATGGGCCAAAGAGTTGAATAGATCAACCCGCCACGGGAATGAACCTTATGGCCACGATCAGCGCAGCAACCTTCGACCAGCTCTTCTCCATCCACTACAAACGGGTCCGAAACTACGTGATGTCGCTCTGCGGCAACTCCAGCGACGCCGAAGATATCACCCAAGACGCCTTCATCCGGGCCTATCGGCTCTACGAGACGTTCGACCAGCGGTCGCCGTTCGAAGTCTGGCTGAAGGTAATTGCCCGGAACCAGTATCTCAGCATGTTGCGTCGTCGGCGTTCCCGCGTCACAACGATTGCACCGGATTACGAAGGCTTCGAGGATCCAATGGACCGGGCAGCCGCTAAGGACATCTCGCCGGAGGAGATCCTGCTCCGAAAGGAAACCGATCCGATTTTGGTCGCGTCACTCTCCCAGCTTTCCAGCTCGGACCAGTTGATCCTAAAAATGATCGCGGTAGAAGAGCGGCCCTATGCCGACGTGGCGGAGCAACTTGGCGTTCCTCTGGGCACGGTCAAATCCCGCTACAGCCGACTTTTGAAAGTGGCCCGAAGCAAGTACACGTCGGTTCACCTTCAGCACGAATACGCCACCGCCGGTTCTTGAGGTTTCTTACGACTTCCTCATTTTTCCCTTGCGCGGGATTACAGCGCCCTTACTTCGCCACGGATAGAAGACATTGGTTTCGAAAGGAACCCCTGAGGACAAAACCATGAAAGTACGAGATATGTCGACCCTGTTTGTCGAAAGCTTGAAAGACCTCGACAGCGCTGAGGCGCCGCCCGTCAACGCGCCGCCCATCGAAGCACTCCCCACGGCCATTGAGGCCGACAGTTCGAAGGAGCCACAGAAAGCCGGGAGCAAATACTGATGCTCTATTGGACCGCAGTCTTCTTTGTGCTGGCGCTGATCGCCGCGCTGCTGGGATTCGGAATCATTGCCTCGGCGGTCGCTTCGCTGGCCAAGGGCTTGTTCTTCGTCTTCCTCATCCTGTTCATCTTCTCGTTCATCGGTAGCCGAACCCGAAGGAGTTCGGTATGGAGTCGTTCTTCCCGGTCGTTGGATCGCTCGTCGCTGCATGCCTCACGCTGGTCGTGATCAGCTTGGGAGGTTGCGACGACACCGCCCGGGGCGTATCGAAGGATGCCGATCAAGCCGGACGGGACGTCCGAGCCACGACCAAAAAGGCCGGCGTCGCGCTCAGCATCATCCCTAAGATTCAGGTTGCCTTCTCCGCGAATCCGTTCCTTAACGACAAGGAAAACGACATCAAGATCGAGCAAACCGAGAAGGCCATCGTCCTTCGCGGAACGGTGAAAGAATCTAAGCATGTCGCTCTCGCCGAGACCACGGCGCGGGAAGTGATGAAGGACGACGGTACGACGCTCGACCTTCAGAACGAGATCAAGCTCCGCTTTTAAGACCCCAATTAACCCCCGTTGCTGTAAAGGCTTCGGGGGTTTTTCATTCCGACCTACCCGCCGTTGAGAAGCCGAATGAGAGTGGAAACCAGGGCCGGCGTATTCACCGGCTTGGTGTGAAAGTCGTTAAAGCCAGCTTCGGTGGCCGCCCGTCGGTCCGCGTCGCGCGCAAAGGCAGTAAGGGCGACCGAAGGGAGGTTGCACCAACGGTCGTCGCGTGCACGAAGGGCCCTCATGAACGCGTAGCCGTCGGTCTCGGGCAAACCGATGTCGCTAATGATCACGTCCGGGTTGGCCGTTGGCAGCTGGTCCAGCGCTTCCTTGGCAGTTTCAAAAGGCAAGACAACCGCACCGTGCTCTTCTAGCACCCGGGTCAGAAACAGCCGGGTAGAGTCGTCATCTTCAAGCACCAGGATGCGGGTCCCGTTTAGACCGCCCATCACCTCCGATCCTTTCGAAAAGCGGTGCCTCAGGTTCAACGTGGGCGCAACCGGAAGCCGAACCGTGAACGTGCTGCCCTTACCCGTGCCCTCGCTCTCGGCCGTTACGGTTCCGCCTTGCAACTCGACCAGCTGTTTCGCAATGGAGAGGCCAAGGCCGAGTCCACCGTATCGGCGCGCGGTACCAGCGTTCGCCTGACGAAAGCGGTCGAACACATGCGGCAAAAAATCGGGATCAATGCCGTCCCCTTGATCCTGGATGGAGACGCAAACCGAGGATGCTTCGACAAAGGTCCGAAGGATCACCAGCTGATAGCGGCGCGAAAATTTGATCGCATTAGAAAGAATATTGTTCAGCACTTGGTGCAGCCGCGCACTGTCGGCACGCACCACGGCGTCGGGAGCGTCGTCAATCAGCCGCAGTTCGATATTCTTTGCTAGGGCGGCCGGGTGGTGGATCGCCGCCACTTCGTGGGCCAGTTCCGAAAGCGTCACAAATTCCGCCTCGATCTTGAGCTTGCCGGCATTGATACGGCTGAGGTCCAGCAGCTCCTCCACCATTTTCGCCTGCGTCCGAGCGCTTTGCTCGATGCTGTTGAGCCCTTCTTTCAAGCGTTCCTCGCTTACGGGGCCGTGGTTGAGAAGCTCCGCCCAGCCAATCAGCGAGGTCATTGGCGTCCGCAATTCATGGGAGAGTGTCGCCAGGAAGTCTTCCTTGATTCGGCCCGCTTCCTCCGAGGCGCTACGCGCGACCCGCTCGTCGGCAAGCATTCGCTCGCGGCTCCGTTCGAACTGTTTTCGCTCGCTTACGTCGGAAATGAACACCGACATGCCAAGGGCGGTAGGAAACGCACGGACAAGCAGCCATGTCTTTGTCTCTGCGTCCTCGATCTCCAATTCGTCGCCAACTCGGTTCGTCATGACTCCGGTTAGCATCCTCTTCATCTTGGGTTCTTCGAGCTCCGGGTAGGAGTCCCAAAGGTTCACCCCCGGGACGACTTTGGTTCGGTGCGGCACTCTCGCGATGAAGGCTGGATTCGTCTGGAGCACTAACCAGTCCTTATTCACGGCGTAAAACGCGTCCGTAATGCTGTCGAGAATGTCCTGACTCTGGGTCCGGTCAATATGGAGCTCGGCCGCAAGACGGGCGTTTTGCAGGGCTTGATCCCGCAAGCGACCGGCGATGAAGCAGATAAAGATCCCGAGCGCAACCGTGATGGAAATCTGGTTCGTCATGGCTGGGCTTTTGCCGCCCATGGAGAACCGCGGCTCGACGAACAGGTAGATGCTAACCGTAAAACCGATGGCCCCACTAAGGATGCCCGGCCAAAAGCCGCCGATATAGGCCGATAGGCAGAGCGCAAATACGGTAAATGCGAGCGGGGACGCGTTCGCGAGAGGCCCCGCAAGGAACATTCGCGCGTAGATGGCCACCAAGGCTAACCCCACCGCGATACCGTAATGAAGCCATCGCGGGATCTTCCATAGCGCACGGTCGATGGCTTTTGTCATTTGGCTTACAGGACTGTACGGTATCGGGCATAAGATTCTTGTAAGAATCCTTGACTCGTGGACAGGCGCACGGCTGTGGGCCGGAATGCCCGGTAGGGTCTTTTCTCTGCTATTCTTAATCGTTACCATTAGCGGAAATCACGTTATGGTGAGCAGAAAATGAGGCCAGAAGACCTGAGCGAGTTAGAACAGCGGGTCATCCAGTTGGAGAACCGGCTGGCCGAGCTGGAAGGGCGTTCGGTCACGCCGCCGCCCGCGCCGCCGCCGCCGTTCGTAAAGCCGGCCTACGTGGAACCGCCCTACCTAGAGCCGCCCGCCCGAGAGCCCGCCTACGTGGAACCGCAGCGTAATCCAGCTCCGCCGACCACCTGGTTTGACGCGGGTCTGCCGCCACCGCAGCTCCCTTGGCCCGAGCGTCCAGCCCCAAAGAAAACCGAAAACGGCGACGCCGAAAAACTGGAGATGCAGTTCGGCCGAAAGGTGCTCCCGTGGGTGGGCGCGGTCGCGGTCTCTTTGGGACTCATTGTTCTCACGTCGCTGCTCATCCAGTCCGGGACGGTCACGCCGCTGGTCCAGTTTTGCTTGGCGGTGCTGGCCTGTTTTGGATTCCTTGGGCTGGGCGAATGGCTGCACTCGCGGAAGCATCCGCTGACCGTTATCGTGCTTGGGCTGTCTTCGTTCGGCGGATTTCTGACGATCATCTCGGGAGCCACGACGTTTGGCGTGTATTCCAACCAGACCGCACTTTCGCTTTTGCTGGTCTTCTCGGCGCTCAATATCACCTATTCCGCGATTCGTCGGTGGCAAGTCTTCGCCGGATTTGGACTCGCCGGCGGGTTCGGCGCCGCGCTCCTCGCGCTCGATCAACCGGTTGTTGGGCTGACCTCCGCTTTCGTAACGGGGTTCGTCACCGCCGTTGTCAGCGGGAAGCTGAAATGGAACTACATGGTTTGGGCCTCGTATGTGGGCACGGTAGCCGTCGTCTCTTCTTGCTGGATTGGCCCGGACTACTCGTTCAACGAGCTGACCCTGTATCACCTCCGGTTCGTGATTCCATCAGCCTTCATGATCGCCTTCATGCTGCGGTCCGAGACGAAGGATGAGCGGCCGCTGGTCGTGGTTCCGGCTCTTTGGCCGATCATTGTGGTCACCATCACCCAGCGCGAAGCACATCCGGTTTGGATTGGGTGGGGAGCCGCCTTGATCGTGGTCGCGTGGTTTGAGCGCAGACGGTATGAACTTTGCCTGCCGCTGCTCGCGGTCGGGTTGCTATCGGTGACGTTGCTGGAGCCGATCAGCCGTTCCGTTGATGTTTTCCGGCCGGTTTGGTTCGGCTTGGCGGTAGCCGGTGCCCTCGCGAATCTTAGATTTCGTAGCTGGTGGCTTTTCATTCCGGCGTTTTGCTGGCAGTTGCTTTCGGTTGGCAGCTGGTTCATCCAAACCCCGACCGGGCCGGTCGCGCCGCTCTTCTGGCTCGCCCACCTTGCGATGCATTCCGCCCTGCTCTTCTCGATGCACAAAGATCCGCTGGCCAAAGACACGGAGCCGTGGGTCAAAGTCTCGGTGCTGGCGGTGGGCATGTTGCCGCTCAGCATGGCTACGGTGACGACGGCGCTGAAGCTGCTTCCGATCTCCGAAAACGTGAATCGAACGATCACGCTCATCGTGATCGCGAGTGGGTATTCCATTATCGGGCTCGCGGCACGGAACCTTTGGATTCGGTACGTGGGTTGGATCGGCTGGGGGCTTCTCACGCTCAAGATTATCACCACCGATTTCTGGCAACTGTCGGTCGCTTGGCGCAGCGTGACACTTTTGGCGACCGGCCTCATCGCTTTGGCGGTCGCGGCCATTTACATTCGGCGAAACCGGCCGGATGCGCCCGGACGCTAGACTTTGCCTTGTGCCGGACTTCTCTAACCTTGAGCTTGCGACGCCGCGCCTTCGGCTGACCCCGATGACGGAATCCGACGCCCCGGCCCTGTTCGAGATCCTCTCGGACCCGGTCGTAACGCGCTACTGGAGCTCGCCGCCTTGGACAGAGATGAGCCAGGCGCTTGCGATGATGGAGCGCGACCGAAAGGGTGCCACGGCCGGCGAGCAGATTCGTTTCGGGCTTCGGCGACAGGTCGAGGGTGACCTAATCGGCGTCTGCAGCCTGTTTGCAATCGACTTTTCTAACCGCCGGGCGGAAGTAGGCTATGCCCTGGCGCGGCGTGCCTGGCGGCAAGGCTTTTTGCAGGAGGCTCTCACTGCGTTGATCAATCACGGTTTCAATGTCCTCGACCTCAACCGAATTGAGGCGGATACCGACCCTCGCAACGAGGCCTCAAAGCGCAGTCTGGAGAGGCTGGGGTTCGTGAAGGAAGGCTTTCTGCGGGAGCGTTGGCACGTGAACGGGGAAGTCTGCGATACCGATTTTTACGGACTTTTGCGTAAGGATTGGCGTTTGACACAAGCCGCGGAGTAAAAACGTCTGATGGACCGTAACCGACTCGTTGCTCACGCACTGGCCCAACCCGCAAATGCCGTGCGCCGTACCCTGGCCGAATCGGTCCGGGCGACCTTCAGCGGCGACCAGGTTGTGGTCGAATTCTATGACCACCAATTCGATGAGATCCTTGAATTAGCGGCGGAGGGCCGGGCTACGGTTACCGACTATCCGGGATTTTCTCCGGACTTTCATGCGGCCCTCGACGAAAGCAATAACCTGAGCGTTACGCGGAAAACCGGCTGGTTCGAGGTTGACATAGCCGGGGAAAAGTATGAGGTGGTGATGGTTCACCTTCAGGGAACCTATAGCCAAGATTGCTACTGCCTTCTGACCGCCCGCAACTTCGAGAAGATTGAGGAACTGCTTAGACTGATTTCTGATTTCGCCGGGGAGCTTGATTCCGCGGTGCAGGTCTTCCAGGACGGCTGTTGGTCCGTGAGCAACGCACTCCGTGCCGATATCGAACGCTACACACTGGAGAACCTGGTGCAACCAGCAGGGAGGATTGAGGCACTCCGCAGCGATATCCAGCATTGGTTGGACTCACGCGAAACGTACGATCGTTACGGAATCCCTTGGAAGCGCGGCATCATCTTCGCCGGACCTCCCGGTAACGGCAAAACCCACACGATCAAAGCGCTGCTGAACCATTTCGCGATCAATGTTCTTTACGTTCGAAGTTTTAGTACTCGCCATGGCAGCGATAGCAATAACATCCGGCAGGTGTTTAACCACGCTCGCCAACAGGCACCGTGTTTTCTGATCCTAGAAGACCTCGACACGCTGATCACTCCGAAAAATCGCTCCTACTTCCTGAACGAATTGGATGGCTTTTCGAGAAACCAGGGCATCCTCACGATCGCTTCGGCGAACGACCCGGAGAAGCTGGATCCGGCGCTCGCCGATCGTCCGAGCCGGTTCGACCGTACGTATGTGTTCGAGCTTCCCGCCTTCAGCGAGCGAGCGACCTACCTTCTCCGGATCACCGGCTCGTTCGAGGAGCATTTGCGGCTGGACGAGGAGACCGCGAAGGAAGTGGCGGCCGTGACCGAAGAGTTCAGCTACGCCTACCTGAAGGAACTGGTGCTGTCTAGCATGATGTCTTGGGTGGCTGAACCCAGCCGGCCGTTCCGCGAGGCCATCTTGGCGAATGTGTACGGGCTTCGCACCCAGATGTCCGCCAACCCGATTACGACTATCGCGATGCCGATGGACGATGACGCGGAGGACGAGGATGAGGATTGAACCGACTCGTCCGGTGAAAGTCCCGACGGCGCGCTGGAATAGGCTATATTTTTGCGTATGTATAGCGTTGTAGGCACCGATGGCCAAGTCTACGGCCCAGTGGATATGGAGACGTTAACGCAGTGGATCAAGGAGGGTCGCATTCTTCCGACGACGAACCTCATCGATCCCATCGACGGTCGCACCCTGCAGGCGCAGGATGCACCGGTTCTTTATGGAATGTTTCCAACCGCATCTGCCGTTCCGCCTAGCGCCCCTGGGATGGGTCAACCGCCGGGGTACTTCCCATCGTCGCCTCAAGGCCAAGTCATCATGAATAATTCTTACCAACAAGGGAGTCTCACCCCTCCGAAAAGCAAAGTGGTCGCGATTTTGCTTGCGTTCTTTCTCGGCCCCTTGGGCATCCATCGTTTCTATCTCGGTCATACGGGCACCGGAATCGCGATGCTCTTACTGTCGATACTGACTTGTGGCCTCGGTGTCGCGATCACCTACGTCTGGTCGATTATTGACCTTGTAATGATTGCAACAGGCGCCCTTCGGGACGTCTCCGGCCAAGAAACGGTGTAGCCGATAGATCACCCGGGCGCGATCACTTTGCGCTCGGGTCCTTCATGCGAAACACGATGGACTTCGACTTGTAGTCGTCTTCCAAAAAAACCAGGTATTCGGTGGACTACCGGAAGCCCTGCTTTGGCCAGGAACTGCCGTGAAGCCCGCCGCCCTCGATGTTGACGCTTGATGAATTTTGACATATTTATGTTGCGGCGATAGTCGATTCACCATTGTAGCCGCAGCCATGGATTCGGCCCGCGAACCGGACGAAGTTGCCACTGTACGAGTTGCCGACCCAGCTCACGGTGTAGTCGATGCGCGGAGGCGCCTGGAGGACGAAGGCGGAAACCAGGCACGAGATCAGCATCACACTTTTTTTGACGCTGAGGCGGGCGTCGGTGGTTTGGATTTCGGCGGGTACAACGGTCGGAATTATGCAAACTACGCCCGACCCAGAGTTGCGTTGGCACACGCACCTTGCCCCGTGGAACAACGACCCAGTTCCGTTCTTCCACGACGGCACCTACCATCTGTATTTGCAGCATAACCCCGCCGCGCCGTCGTTCGGCGTCATGCGTTGGGGGCATGTTTCCTCGCCGAATCTGGTGGATTGGACGGTGCATCCGGAGGCGATCTCGCCCGGTGAGATCTTTGATATTGCGATATGGACCGGGTGCGTGGTCGCGCACGACGGCCGATTCTATGCGTTCTATACCGGCATTCGTGGTTACAATCCGCTTGATCAGTGCCAGTGCATGGCCGTTTCGGATGACCTGATTCACTGGGAAAAGTCTCCTTTGAATCCGGTGGTGTTGCGTGTTCCAGAGGGCTATGGGGAGTGCTTCCGCGATCCATGCGTGTTCCGGTTCGGCGACGAATGGCGGATGGTGATTGGCAGCCAGTTCGGCGAGTTGCCAGTCTTGTTGCAGTACGCGAGCGCCGATTTGTTTGAGTGGACGTATGTGGGCGAGGCGTGGCGCGCGCCAGATGGCCGGTTTGGTTTCGATGCCGAGTGCCCTGATCTGTTTCCGCTGGAGGACAAGTGGGTGCTGTTGACGTCACGGTTTGCGAACCACTGGCAGGTGGGCTCGTTCGACGGGTCGCGATTTGTCGGAGAGACGTCCGGGGTTTGCGACGGTGCTTTAGTGGCCGGAGAAGGCGGCTTCTCGGCGTTCTATGCCGGAAAGACGTTGCTAGATGGCCAGGGTCGGCGGCTTCTGTTTGGGTGGGCGACTCAGGTTCAGGGACCAGATTGGAAAGGAGCGATCGCAACGCCGCGCGTGGTTCGGCTTTTTGAAGGCGGCCTGCGGTTTGAAATTCCGGCGGAGTTGGAAGATCGCTTCGTTCTCCAGCCAGACGGAAGCCGGATCGCGACCGATGGCCCGCTAACCGAAATCATTGACGCCAACGGTCATTGGTGGACCAGCCCCTAGGGCTACTCTGCGTTCCAGACCGCGAAGGCGATTTGCGCGTCGCGGTCGATGATTTTCTCGTACCCCGGCGTGTTTAGGGTTTCGTCGGCGTAGCCTTTGTCGATGCGTTCGACGATGACGGCGTTGCCTTCCACCCGGAAATACATCCGCCAGGCACCGCAGGCGATGCGGTAGAGGTCGGTGTCGATCTGCAAGATGCGCCGCGTGCGGTGCGGGGTCGGGTCGCGCCGGAGTAGGCGAAACGCGCGCTCGGTGAAGTCGATTCCCCATCGGGTCGCCAGCCAATCGAGCTGCCGTTGCGCGACATCGGATACCACGACTTGGAACGTCGGCGGCGCCTGGTCGGCGGCTTCGACCTCCTCCAGCCAGCCCAGCGAGCTTGTCGGATGGCAGTCGACGGTACGCAGGTACGGCTTGATGTCGAGAATCGGGGTGCCGTCGATGAGGTCCAGCGGCCCGACGGTGAGGAAGCGACCCTCGATGCCGAGGAGCGGAACGCTCGTTAGGCCAATCGGATTCGGGCGGTGCGGTGAGCGAGTCGCGAACACGCCGCGCCGCTTCGCCGGGCCCCGCGGCGGGAGGACGCGTGGCCGCCAGTTCCGGTTTCGGTCGAACCACGAGACGACCCAAATTCGGTTGAAGCCGTCCAGGTCGCTAAGGGCGAGCTCGAATCCTTGTCCGGGAAGAAGCTCAATCAGGTTCGTTTCGTTGGCGGTAGCGTCCGGCTGGTTTGGCGAGTAGAACTTCACCCGGCTCGCGGCCCGAACGTGCCCGATGGGTCGCAGAGAAAGGGAGGGATGTTCCACCGTGCTTAGGATAGCCGCCTTGCGTTCCCGCTCCCCCACGGTTGCCCGATGCAAAGGAAACCATCTCGGCTCAGCAGGCGATGAAATTCCGACTACAGAACTGAAATATCACGGGAACAAAACCGCGAGAACCCCTAATCCGAAATTCCGATGCGTTTTTTTTCTAGAGAGAGAGTTCGTCTTTGGATCGGAATGGGGATCGTAACTGCGCTGGGCTGCAGCGGGGGCTTCCAGTGCCCTACGGGCGCCGCAACGTTGCCGTCCTTCGCCTACCTTGAGCCGGTGGTGGTCACGCGGGGCGTCGCTACGGAGTTCACCGGAACGGCAGAACTCGGTACGTACAATTTCGTAGCACAGGACCCCGCCGTCTCGGCTGTGCTGGGACAGCGGATCCTAAAGATCGAGGGTCAGAAGTTCACCGCAACCATCCCCACGCTGATGGGAGGGATCGTACACGACGTTTCGATTCGACCTCTCGGGAGGAGCAACGGTCCAACAACTCGAATCATGTTGACCTCGATGACGGGCGGACGCGGTATCGAAGTGGCGTCGCCGCTTCGGACCGGCCAAGCGACGCAGGTGTATTTTGGTCTGACGGATAAACTATCGGGCCCGTCGAGGGTCGAAGTAGTGAACCTACCTACCGGAATCACCTACAACCTCACCGGTGACTTCAAAAAGGGAACCGAGAGGACCCACGGGGCGGGCGTTTTTGAGTCGCTGTTATCCTTCGGTGGCACGGCGACGCCCGGAACCTATCCGATCAAGATTGAGTGGAAGAGGGGGACGAGGAAGCTTGCCGAAAGGGAATTCAACCTGCAAGTTCAGGAGCAAACCAATCGGGTGACCTTTACGCTGCAGCAGGCGGGCGCAAGCATTGCCTCTCCGTGGACTTTCACTCCGGACGCCATCACCTTCCCAACCGTCGCCGGTAAGCCATTCAGCATGCAGGTGCGAACGGGCAACCGCACCCTCACCATTCAGTCGGCCGAGCCTCTGGAAGTGAGGACGTACAACCTGCCGTACAGCCTGGTGTCGCTGAAGTATTCCGACAACGGTAAGAACTACGGCGTAGGCTACGGTGCGATGCAAGTTAGCCGAGTTGGCGCCGGGACAGTTGATCTCACGATTCAGCCGACCAGCATGCTGGCCGAGGACGGTACGCCGCAGGGCTACTTCACCATCGCCGGCCGTATCGTCAAGTAAGGCCCACGTAGGGAGTTGGCCCAACGGGCCAACTCCTGTACTTAGCGGAACAACGTCGCGGCTTTCTCGGCGTTGCGTTCCAGAACGACCTTGCGCTTTACCTTCAGCGTCGGCGTTAGCTCGCCCGATTCAATGGAGAACGGAGTTTCAAGCAGGGCGAATTTCTTCACCATCTCGAAGCTTGCCAGTGTTTTGTTCACGGCATCGACTTCGGCCTTGATCAGCTTGCGCACATCGTCTCGGTCGGCGAGAGGCTCCGCATCGGCGAGACCCAGTGCCTTTCGGACCTTATCGAAGGCGGGCACGATGAGCGCGGCGCAATATTCTTGCCCATCGCCAAGCACGACCACTTCCTGAATCAGCTCGCTTTCGCGCAGCCGATTCTCTAAAAGCTGGGGTGCGATGTTTTTGCCGTTTCCAAGGACCAGCAGGTCCTTTTTCCGGTCGGTGATCTTCAGGCTCGGCCCTTCCCACGCACCGATATCGCCGGTGTGGAACCATCCCTCCGTGTCGATGGCGCGGGCGGTTTCCTCGGGCATGTTGTAATAACCGGTCATCACTCCGTTCCCGCGCACGAGGATCTCTCCATCTGCCGCCAAAGTGATCTCCATGCCGAGTGGTTCGCCCACCGTCCAATATTTGTTTCGGTCTGGGTGGTTGATCGAGCACGGACCGGCCGTCTCGGTAAGGCCATATCCTTGCAGCACGACGAGCCCAGTCGCTAAGTAGAATTCGGCAACGTGCGGGGCCAGCGCGGCCCCACCGCTGACGAAGTAGCGCATTCGCATACCGACGCGCTCACGGACCTTCTTCATCACGAGGGTGTCGAGAAGCGGCTGAAGCGGCGCGAACTGACCCCGGGCCTTCTTCACGCCTTGCGCAATGGCGAGCTTGAATAGCTTCTGCCGCAGGGGCGATTGCTTCTTTACGTGCTCCGTCACCCGGTCGAAGAACGCTTCGAGGAAGCGCGGCACGCAGAACATCACCGTCGGATTGACTTTCGCGAGGTCACTGGCAATCGATGCTAGATTGCGGGCGTAGGCGATGGAAGCCCCAATGCCAATCGGGAGGAAGTGCCCCGCAATGCGCTCATAGACGTGGCAAAGCGGCAGAAACGAAAAGAACAGGTCGTCCTTGTCGATCGAGATCGTCCTCGGTCCGAACTCGATCGCGTGCATGCAAGCGCGGTGCGACAGCATGACGCCCTTTGGCAGGCCGGTTGTTCCGCTGGTGTAGATGATGGTGGCGGTGTCGTCCGGCAAGACTGAATCCCGAATCGCCGCCCACGCCGCGTCGTCGATGGTGCTTTGGGCGGCTTTCTCGGCCAGCGACCCTTCGCCGCGCACCAGCAGAAACGGCACGTCGCCGACCTTTTTGCCCAGTTCTGCCGTTCCAACGATTACCAATTTTGCGCCGCAATCTCGCAGGATGTGCTGGGCTTGGTCGGGGGGCAGGGTGGGGTAGATCGGCACCACAACGATGCCCAGCGTTTGGCAAGCCCAGTCAAAAATGGCCCACTCCGGCGAGTTTTCGGCAAAGATGGAAACCCGGTCGCCGCGCTCGACGCCGTAGTCACGCAATGCACCGGCGAAGCCGCGCACGCGCTCCCACAACTCGGTGTAGGTGATTGGCGTGAAGACGTCGCTACCCTTTGGCGGCGCCAAAAATAGGGCGGGGCGCTCGGCAAAGGTCCGCGAATTCCGGAAAAGAACGTCGCCCAGGGAAGAAGCCGAAGCCATGGACGGGAGTCTAGCGCATTCGGAAAGGCTCCGTTAGAACGATTATCTTCAGCGGGCGGCGCAGGTTTCCGTAACGACGTTAAAGACCACGTCGGCCGAAGAAACCTTCGCCGAGGCCCACTCGGCGGCCTTGCGCGAAGAAAAGAAGCCGTAAACCGCCGAGCCGGATCCGCTGAGGCCCGCCGAGACCGCGCCGAGCGTTTTCAACAAATCGATGAGCTCCAGCGAATCACAATCGGCAACGCGCTCAAAGTCGTTGTGACCGAGCTCGCCGTTGAAGGTGACGAGCGGACGCGTTTGTTGGTCCAGCGCCTGATACATGAGCTTGGTCGAGCCCCCAACCTTCGGTCGCAAGATGACCACCGAGCGAGCCGGGAGGTCCGGCAGCGGTCGAAGAATGTCCCCGCGACCGGTGCCGAAGGCCCGCCCGCCGCGCAGAAAGAACGTGACGTCTGCCCCGATTGCGGGCGCGATATCGAGCAGAACTTCGGCCGTGACCGTCTCCGGGAACCGGGTGTGAAAGAAGCGGAGCGTCTCGGCGGCGTCGGCGCTACCGGCGCCAAGGCCACTTTCGGGCGGCACGCGTTTTGTCACGTGAACCGCGACCGGCGGGATTTCGACCTTCGCCGCGAGCAGCAATAGAGCACGGCTCACGGTATTCAACGGCCCAATCGTGCCGTCGAAGGCGGCCAAGCTGGGCAGCCACTCGAACGTAACCCGGTTTTCCACAACGCCTAGATCGAACTCTAAAATATCTCCGTAGGAAATTTCTTGAAAGATGGTCTCGATGGGGTGGTATCCGGTTTCATCCGGCAGACCGACGGCCAAGAACTCATTTATTTTTGCGGTGGTTAGGGCTCGAAATTGCATGGCTCGTCTCCGAAGGTGAGGTTAACGGTTTAGACTATAGGCGATGGGAATTGTTGCCGCCATTCTTGCCTTGTCTGGGACCGCCTACGACTTGGCCCCGATTCGAATCGACGGCATCCTTTGCCATCCCGGCCGGCTCATCGTGAAGGTGCGCGACCGAGCCGCCCTTCGTGGTGTTTCGGTTCGCGGGTACATCCCGGAACTTAAGCTGGCGGTAGTCGAGACCACGCCAAAGCAACTGCTCGCTACCCGTTCGCGACTTTCTGGCATCTCTGGGGTTGAGCGCGTTGAACTCGACCGGGCCGCCAAGCCGGCCTACGACCCGAACGACCCGAAGTGGGGCGACCTTTGGCACATGCGCACGATTCGCGCAGATGTTGCCTGGAATCGCAGCCTCGGCTCGAACCAGGGGGTCGTCGCGATTATGGATACGGGCGTGGACGTCACCCACGAGGACCTGGCGGCGAACATTTGGCAGAACTCGGACGAGATCGCCGGCAACGGTGTGGATGACGATGGCAACGGCTACGTCGACGACAACTACGGTTGGGATTTCGTCGCGAACGACGCGGTGACGGACGACGTGCATGGGCACGGGACCGCATGCGCGGGCATCGCGGCGGCGGTGGGCGACAACAAAATCGGGATGGTCGGCGTGGCTCCCCGCGCCCGAATTATGGCCCTTAAGGCCGCCCGGGACGACGGCTATTTCTTCCTTTCCAGCACGCTCCCCGCCTACATTTATGCCGCCAAGAACGGCGCGCAAGTGCTCTCGATGAGCTTCTATTCCGACAGCCTGAGTCCCGCCGAACGCGAGGCGATTGACTTTTGCGCAGCGAACGGAACCCTGCCGGTGGCCGCCGCCGGGAACGATTCGACCGTGCTGCCCTACTATCCGGCCGCCTACGAGAACACGCTTTCGGTCGCGGCGATCAACCAAAACCTTACGAAATCTGGCTTTAGCGACTGGGGCAGCTGGGTGGACGTCGCCGCGCCCGGAACCGGCCTCACCGCGACAAAGTCGGGCGGCGGCTACCAGGGCTTCGGCGGAACCAGCGGCGCCTGCCCGCATGTGGCCGGTCTTGCCGCGCTGATTTTTGGCGCGAAACCCTCGGCCACAGTGGCGGAAGTTCGAAACGCCATCGAGAACACTTCGCGGCCGTTGATCCAGGCACCGTTTGGCGAATACACGACCTACGGCTTGGTCGATTCGGCCGCCGCACTGGATGCAGTTTTGGACGGCGACACGGCGGTTCGGCACTCGCCGATGATGCGCTACGCGACCCCGGTTGGTAAGAACGTGACGACGCGAATCTACGGGCGAAGCCTCCGGGCTGCGCCGCTGGAGATCTATGCCGGCAACCAAAGACGCAGACCAAGCCTGGTCACCCGCGACTACGCCGACGTGCCGCTCGGTGCGCAAGGAGCCGAGTTTGGCGTCTTCTCTGGCTTCCGGCGAATCGGCACCATTGTTTCGCCTTTCCCTGATCAGGTGGTCTATCCCTTCATCGAGGGCTCGACGCGATCGGGCGGACAGGTGATCGGTGGATTCTGGGATTCGCTCAACGTCGACCGGGACGCTATTCGGGTCACCCGACAGAACGGCGGGCAAATCGTCATCGAAGGGACCTTTCGGCGTGTGCCAAAGGCAGGCGTTTCACGCATCGTCTTCCGCCGCAAGTATGTGAAGTGCCCGGATGCGACCGAGAAGATTGAGGTCTACAACTGGTCGACCGCGTCGTATCCCTATGGCACCTGGTCCACCGTGCGCGAAGGCTCGGCCAGCGCCAGCTGGAGCCGGCAAACGCTTGGAATTCCCACACCTTCGAAGATCCCCGATTACGAGGGCTCGGTTTACGTGCGCATTACGACTTCGGCGGTGCCGGAAGGCGGCGAGCTGCACATCGACCAACTGGTGGCCTATTAGGATCAGGATCGAAAAACCCCGGCGGGTACAACGTATGCATGTTGCTTGAAGGCAAAAAAGGCCTGGTCCTCAACGTGACCAATAAGAATTCGATCGGCTGGGCCATCGCCGACCTCGCGAACCAGCACGGCGCAACCGTCGGCATCGGCGCGCAAAACGAGCGCCTGCAGGAAGGCGTCGACAAGCTGATCGCCGGGCGCGAGCGGTTCGACCGGTTCCAGATCGACTTTTCGTTCGAGGAGCAGTACGCGGTGCTCCGCGAGCAGGTCGCGCAGACCTACGGCAAGATCGACTTCTTGGTGCACAGCGTTGGCTATGCCCCCAAGACGGCTTTGGACAACCGGTTCATCGAGACCTCATTGGAGGACTTCCAGATCGCGATGAACGCGAGCTGTTACAGCCTCATTCGCACCGCACGCGAGCTGGAAGACCTGTTCAACGAGGACGCCAGCGTGCTCACCCTGAGCTACCTGGGAAGCACCCGTGCGATGCCGAATTACAACATCATGGGTGTTTGCAAGGCCGCTCTGGAATCGGCGATTCGGTACCTGGCGCTCGACCTCGGGCCGAAGGGCATCCGCGTGAACACGCTTTCGCCGGGACCGGTGAACACGATTTCTGGCCGAGGCGTGAAGGGTCTGGGCGACATGATCAAGACCGTCGCCGACGCCGCGCCGCTGAAGCGACCGTACGGCCAGGCCGAGGTTGCGGGTTCGGCGGTGTATCTGCTGAGCGACCTGAGCAAGGGCGTGAGCGGGCAGCTCATCTTCATCGACTCGGGCTATAACGCCGTTGCGCTGTAGTTGCTAACCGTTCCGAACTGGTCGTTTTATGATCCGCCGCTTGCCCGGCGGATCGCGGACGAGCTCGCCGCGCGCGGGCTAACGGTTCACTATTGCCAGGGTGACGAGGACCACGGCCGGACCGTGATCGCCTTTTCCGGTTCGTTTTTGGATTTGAAGACGGCGATTCTGTGGATTGCCGACTTGGTCTTTCCTTCGATTGACCTCCGCATGCACCGTGGCGTGCATCCTCGCATTGGGGCTTTAGACGTTTGCCCTTTTATTGGTTTGCCGCCTTACCCTTCCTTGGTGGAGTTTGCGGCTTTGTTTGAGGAGCGGTACAGCGTGCCCGTCTCTCTGTACGGGCATTCCGGCTCGGCGAGTTTGACTTCCTTGCGCCGCGACGGGGTGGTCGCGTCGCGATGGGGCTCGACGGTGATGGGCTTTCGCGACTGGCTCCTCGCGGTGAACTTTTCTCTGCCCGGGCAGGATGTTGCGTTGGTGAAGCGTTTGGCGCGAGAGATTCGGATCCGGCGTAATGCCGGTGACCCGCTTTTCGCGGGGGTTCAGGCCCTTGGTTTTGGGTTGGTAATCGCCGACTTGGCGCAACTCAGCCTGAACTTCACCCGCCCGGACGAAACGTCGGTGGATGACGTCCGCGCGTGGCTCCCGGCTACGGGCTGGATTCCGGAACTGATCGGCGTCATCCGCGAGCGGGACTTACCGAACGCGACCTGCCTCCGCCCGACGCCGTCGCAGATTATTGGGGGAGAAAAGTCGCCGGAGGACTTGCGCTATCGGAGTCCACAGTAAGATGTTTGATAGCAGCATGGCAAGAAAGAAGAAGCAAGAAGCGGGCGAAGAACAAGTGGTCGACCTAAGGTTTCCGGAGGCGAAACGGAAAAACATCCCGCCTGCCGGCCTGGAAGCGCGAGGCAAGGTCATTCGCGAGAAGCAGCTTGCCTATGCCTACAACCCGCATCTTCCGCCGGTACTGCGGTTCGATCCGACGGGAGCGGCGGACAAGCTGCCAGAACTCTTGGAGGAAGCTGGAAAGCGACCCTTGACGGCCGAGGAGCAGCAACTCCTCGCGGATGCACTACGAAACCACCAGCCTTGGCTGGAATGGACGGGAAAGCGAGAACAGCAAGCCTGTGTGGTTGACCCCGTCGCGCTCCATATTCACGAGCGAGTAGCGGCAAAGGCGATCTTGGCCACCGCCGCACGGCAAGACATACCGCGCACCCTCTTCGCCGACCCGGAGCAGGAGTATCGGGAGGCCGTTCAGTTCTATCAGCACGACGTTGATTGGTCGAACCGCTTGATTCTCGGCGACAGCCTTGCCGTCATGGCGTCACTCTCCAGACGTGAGGCCCTCTCGGGCAAGGTTCAGACGATTTACCTTGACCCGCCCTACGGCATCAAGTACGCCTCAAATTTTCAATCGGAGGTCGGTAAGAAGGATGTAAAGGACAAGCCCGAGGATTTGACGCGAGAGCCTGAAATGGTGAAGGCGTATAGGGACACTTGGACGCTAGGAGTTCACTCATACCTATCATACTTGAGAGACCGCTTTCTGCTCGCTAAGGAGCTTCTAACGGATTCCGGCAGTCTCTTCGTGCAAATCAGCGATGAAAACCTTCACCGAGTCACTCTCCTTCTTGACGAAGTGTTCGGTATCGAAAACAAGGTTAGCGTAATTGTATTTGCAAAGACCACCGGATATCGAACGAAGCATTTGACCGGGATTTGTGACTATATTCTTTGGTATGCAAAGGATAAGGAGAAGGTCAAATATCGTCAACTGGCTACGGATAAGAAGCCTGGCGAAGTAGGTGGCAGTCGATATGAAAGTGCGATGCTTCCCGACGGTCAAATTCTCACGGCCACACAACTAGAGGCGCTTAGTGATGATGCACGGAAGGGCGCAAAGCTGCTGACGGATGGCAATTTCGCAACGCAGGGAAACCCGGTTCATGGCGTCGAGTTTGAGGGGCAAGTTTTTGAGTCGAACTACAAGACGAACCCAGAGGGAATGTTGCGGGCCAAAAGAGCGGAGCGTATCCTTAGAGCAAAAGCCAGCATTCGGTATCTGAGGTTTCTGGATGACTTTCCTGCTGTCGACCTGAATGCGGCATGGATGGACATTGGCGGTATTCAGAGTCGGACTGACCCGAAGGTATATGTAGTCCAAACCGCAACTAAGGCAATTGAACGTTGCCTTCTAATGACAAGCGACCCGGGAGACCTCGTGCTTGACCCGACTTGTGGCAGTGGCAGCAGCGCATACGTTGCGGAGCAGTGGGGACGACGCTGGATTACGATAGATTGCAGCCGTGTCGCACTTGCGATTGCTCGCCAACGACTTCTTACCGCAAAGTTTGATTTCTTCAGGTTGCGAAGCATCTCTGCGGAAGATGTGCAGCGAAACCCTCAAGGAACTTGGCTTGCTGACCCAACGAAGATGATCCAGGGTGCTTGTACGTTTGAGTGCAGAACAGTCCCACACGTAACCTTGAAGAGCATCGCACAGAATCAGGCGCTCGACCCGCTCTTCGAGAAGTGGGAACCCATTCTTGCGGAGAAGGCGAAGACAGTCAACGCAGCCCTAGCAACCGCAAATACCAAGGAGTTCCGAGCCAAGTTGCTCGCCAAGTTCGAGGCGAAGAAGAAGCGGAAGGACAAGGAAGACCCGATCACGGATGCCGATGAGCGCCGCTGGAAACTCCCAGAATCGAAGTGGGAGGAGTGGGAAATCCCTTTCGATACCGACCCAGACTATCCTGCGACCCTTGCCGATGCAATCACCGAATATCGCAAGGCTTGGCGTAGCAAGATGGACGAGGTCAACGCCTGCATCGACGCCCGCGCCGAGCAGGAGGAGTTAGTCGACCAGCCGCTCATCGACAGAAGCATCCTTCGAGTGTGTAGTCCATTCACCGTGGAGGGAGTCATCCCGAGCGAGGAGAGCATCGACTTCGAGAGCGAGTCGCCCATTGGAGGGGCACCGGAGGAACTCGAGGCCTTCGATGGAGCTGATCCCGCCGCCGAGGAGTCGAAATCAGAACCTCAAAACGCAGAAGCCTACGTGGACAAAATCATCCGGCTTCTTCGCCAAGATGGCGTCCTGTTTCCGAACAATAAGCACATCAAGTTCGACCGGCTTGAGAAGTATCCGAGCCCAGGGCTCCATGCGGAGGGCAACTGGACCTCGGACGGCATCGAACGCCACGTGGCCGTGATGATCGCACCTCAATACGGGTCTCTGACCGCGAGGATGGTCGAGGATGGCATCCGGTTCGCTGCCAAACGCGGCTTCGATGAGCTCGTCTTCGCGGGCTTCTCCTTCGATGGCGCCGCCCAAGGCGCGATCCAAGAGGATCCAGATCCCCATCTTCGGCTTCACATGGCCCAGATCCGCCCCGATGTCAACATGGGCGATCTTCTCAAAACCACGACCTCCAGCCAAATCTTCACCGTTTCGGGAACGCCGCGAACCAAGCTGATCGAACTCGACACCGGGGAGCTTCAGGCCGAGATGGAGGGAGTAGACATTTACGACCCAGTGACCAACTCGGTGCGCTCGACCGGAGCCGAGAAGGTGGCGGCTTGGTTTGTGGACGCGGACTATGACGGACGTTGCTTCTGCATCACGCAGGCGTTCTTCCCGGATAAGAAGGCGTGGGAGAAGCTGAGCAAGGCGCTGGTCGGAACCGTGGACCCGGAGCGATTCGAAGCATTTGCCGGAACGGTCTCACTTCCTTTCCCGAAGGGTAAGCATGGTCGCGTCGCTATCAAGGTCATTGACCCGAGAGGCAACGAAGTGATGCGGGTCCACAAGGTCGGCGGAGGCTACTGACCGTGGCTGAACCGAACCTCATACAGCCCGTCGAGTCTCCCGTTATCTGCTCCCCCTACACGGAGCCGAGCCATCACTGGGACTACGACCGAGGAACCGGCGTCGCATCTAAACAAGATGGAAGACGGCCAAGCTACTACTGGTACAAGGACGAAACCGACACTCGCAAGCAGCAGCTAACCCTGGAACTTGAAGAGCAACGCCGTGACATGGTGATGGTGAACAAGCTCCGGCGAGACGTGAAACGTTGGCGAGAATCGCAGTGGGAGGGAGCCACCAACGTCACTAAGGATTTGCTCCGCCATTGGACCAGGCCCGATCGTCAACGCCGGTTCTTCTTTTGCCAGATCGAAGCGGTTGAGACGCTGATCTTCTTGAACGAAATTCGCGGGCTTCGCAAAGACGGATCACGCAACCGTCCCCGCTGGAATCCCGACTTCACGGACGAAGATTTTAAGACCCTCACCGACGGGGGTTTGACGCGGATGTGCACCAAGATGTGTACAGGAAGCGGCAAGACGGTTGTCATGGGAATGATGATCTCGTGGGCGTTCTGCAACCGGGCTCGGGTCCCCAGCGACGACCGATTCCCCAAAGCCGCACTGATCTGCTGCCCAAACCTAACGATCAAGGAACGACTCCAGGTTTTGCGGACCGACTCTTCGGGCGGCGACTACTACACCCAATTCGACATGGTGCCGCCGCCGTACCGGGACTTGCTCCGCACCGGCAAAGTTCTCGTCACCAACTGGCACGCCTTTGCCCCGGAATCCGAGCATTCGGAAGGCGGCAAGAGTTACGGCGTGGTCAACAAGGGTGCAGAGTCGCACGAGGCTTTCGCGCGAAACCGCTTAGGCGATCTTTACGACCTTGGCTCAATCATGGTCCTCAACGACGAAGGCCACCATGCGTACCGTCCCGCTCCGATCTCAGAGGAATTGAAGGGCGAAAACAAGGAGCAGCGCGAGGAAGCGACCGTATGGGTCCAGGGCCTAGACCGGCTGAACGCCGCCTGCGGAATCCGAATTTGCATCGACGTTTCGGCCACGCCTTTCTACTTGAAAGGTTCTGGGTATCCGGAAGGCGAGCCGTTCCCCTGGATTGTTTCCGACTTCGGCCTCGTTGACGGCATCGAAAGCGGTATCACAAAGATTCCCAGGCTTCCGGTTTCGGACACCACCGGTCGGCCTGACCCGAAGTATTTCCGGCTCTGGAAGAACATCACCCGCGACCTGGCAGCATCGGAACGACTGAGCAACGGACGACCGAAACCAGAAGTCGTGTGGCGAAAGGCCGAAGACGCCTTGGTGCAGCTAGCGGGGGAGTACGAGAAGCAGTTCAATGCCGTCATGGAGGCGAGCGACCTTGCCCTGAAGGCTCCGCCGGTCATGATCCTCGTTTGCGATAACACAAACGTCGCGCAGGTGTTTTTTGAGAACATCTCTGGTCAGACGGAGGTAGAAGACGCGGACGTCGATGCGGACGACGAGGACGAGGAATCGGAAGAGGAGTCTGGGCCGAAGAAGAAGAAGCCCAAGAAGAG
>Ga0247843_1000481_pt1 | contig 94259 bp, 81 predicted proteins | sample LaCruzMarch2017__FD_192420 | JGI IMG/M metagenome (GOLD analysis project Ga0247843, IMG submission 192420) | Freshwater microbial communities from meromictic Lake La Cruz, Castile-La Mancha, Spain - LaCruzMarch2017_8m | ecosystem: Environmental > Aquatic > Freshwater > Lake | place: Spain... | reverse complement strand
AGCGCCCTTCGAGACGTAGCCGGGCAATCTCGAACCGCTCCTCAGCACTGAACTGTCGATATCTCTGTCCCATGACAACACCTTAAACAGGTGTTGCACTTCGTTTGAGAACTCAGAGAATCCAGGGTCGGCGTCACCGGTCGGTGTTTGGGGCCCTGAATCCCCGCCTGCGCGGAGATGACACCGGTGGGTGGGCTGCGCCTCCCCTAGATCCCCAGCGTCTCCATCAGCTCCCTTGCCGCCACGGCGCCGGCGCGGTTGGCGCCGATGGTGGAGGCGGAGGGGCCGTAGCCGACGAGGTGAATGCGCGGGTCGCGGGCCACCTGGGTGGCCAGCCGGCCGGTCATGGTGATGCCACCGCCCGGCTCGCGCAGGTCGAGCGGCGCCAGATGGTCGAGCGCCGAGCGAAAGCCGGTACACCAGACGACGACATCGGCCGCCAGTTCGCGGCCGTCGGCCCAGCGCAGCCCGGTCTCGGTGAGGTCATCGAACATGGGCTGGCGCTCCAGCACGCCGCGCGCGCGCATGGCGGCGATGCGCGGGGTCATGGGCAAGCCGGTCACCGACACCACCGAGGCGGGCGGCAGCCCGCGCCGCACCCGATCCTCGACCAGGGCCACGGCCTGGCGGCCGGCCTCGGCATCAAAAGGCGCCTCGGTGAACAGCGGCGGGCGCCGCGTCACCCAGGTGGTGCGCGTCACGCGCGAAATCTCGTCGAGTAGCTGGATGGCGGAAATGCCGCCGCCCACCACCACCACATGCTGGCCGGCAAAGTCCTCGGCCTGGCGATAATCGCGGGTATGCAGCTGCCGACCGGCGAAACGATCGCGTCCCGGCACGTCCGGAATGAACGGGTTCTCCCAGGTGCCGGTGGCATTGATCAGGCCGCGCGCGGAAAACACGCCGCGATCGGTCTCGATGCGAAAGCGGTCGCCGCGTGGGCCGACCAGCCGCGCTGTCACCGGGCGGGCCACCGGCAGGTCGAAACGCGCCTCGTAGGCGGCAAAATAGCGGGGTACGGCCACGGCGGCCTGGACGGTGTCGAGGCGGCTGTCGAGCGCCTCGGCAAAGGCCATGCCCGGCAGATCATGCACCCGGTTGACGGTGGCCAGCGTCAGCGAGGGCCAGCGATATTGCCAGGCGCCGCCCGGGGCCGGTGCTGCGTCGATGACGATGAAACCGCGTCCGGGGTCGAGCCGACGCTGCTTGAGGTGATAGGCCGACGACAACCCGGCCTGGCCGGCGCCGATCACCAGAATATCGGTCGTGATGACCGCCTGGGTGGACGGCAGAGCGGAAGCGAGCGGAACGGTCATGTGTGCCATGTAGGAATGGCGCAGGCTGCGCCGCAAGCGGGCCGGCGGCGCACCACAGCCGTGCAGCGGCGACACTTGACTCAGCGGGCAAAATTTCCGATGGCACCGGCCCGCCCGATGACCGCCCATGTGCCCGGTCACGGCTCCAGCCACGCAAGCGAGACCGGAAATGACGCAGCTTCAATGCGGCATGGATTTTGGCACTTCCAATTCGACCGTCGCGGTCGTTTCGGGCAACCAGCCGCCCCGGCTGCTGCCGCTCGAGGGCCAGAGCGTCACCCTGCCGTCGGTGATCTTTTTCTTGTTCGAAGACGACAGCGCGTTTTTCGGGCGCTCGGCGGTGGCCGAATATGTCACCGGCGGCGATGGCCGGCTGATGCGGTCGCTCAAGAGCGTGCTGGGCACCAACCTGTTTTCCGACAGCACCCGCATCAAGCGGCGCTCGCTGCCGTTTTCGGAGATTTTGGGCACCTTTATCGGCGAACTGCGCAGCCGGACCAGCCAGCAGCTGGGCCACGATGTCGATGCGGTGGTGATGGGCCGGCCGGTCCGCTTTGTCGATGACGACGACGCGGCCGATGCCGAAGCACAGAGCCAGCTCGAATCGGCGGCCCGCGGCCAGGGGTTCCGGCATATCGAGTTCCAGTTCGAGCCGATCGCGGCCGCTCTCGACTACGAGCAGCAGGTCACGCGGGAAGAGCTCGGCCTGGTGATCGACATCGGCGGCGGCACCTCGGATTTTTCCGTCATTCGCGTCTCGCCCGAGCGAGCCCGGTCGACCGATCGGCGCAACGACATCCTGTCGACCGCCGGCGTGCATATCGGCGGCACCGATTTTGACCGGCTGCTCTCACTGAGGAAGGTCATGCCGCTGCTGGGCTATCGCACCGAGACGGCGGACGGCAAGCGTCCCCTGCCCTCGGCTCCCTATTACGACCTCGCCACCTGGCATCGCATCAACCGGCTCTACAATCAGAAGACCCTGCTCGAGTTGCGCTCGACCGAACGCGAAGCGGCCCAGCCGGCGCTGGTCGAGCGGATGATCGAGGTGGTGTCCGAGCGGCTCGGCCACCGCCTCGCCGGCCGCGTCGAAGAGGCCAAGATCGCCCTGACCGACAACCTCCTGACGCGGTTCTCGTTTGCGACGCATGCGTCGCTTATCGAGACCGACATCGCCCAGGCCGATCTGAGCGCTGCGCTCGCCGACTCGGTTGATCGCATCGAGACCACCATCCGCAACGCCCTGGCCAGCGCCGAGGTCACCAGCGACGCCATCGACACGCTGATCCTGACCGGCGGCTCCACCCAGGTTCCGGCCGTGTCGCAGCGCATCCGCGCGTTGCTGCCCCATGCGCGGGCGGTGTCCACCGATGCCTTCGGCAGCGTGGGGCTGGGGCTGGCGCTCGACGCCAGGCGCAAGTTCAGCTGAGTCGGGAAGCGCCGGTGCGCCGGCCGAGCGACTCGCCTGGAGCGCTCGCCTCCCCCACGGTCCGGTAGCGGGGCGGAAACGTCTGGAACGGCCGCACCGGTCCGGGCACCCGGCGATCGCTGCCGGGGGCGTCCAGATACAAGTCCACCAGGCCGCGCGATCTCGCCCAGACCTCGCGCAGCGATTCGTGCGGCTCGGCCACCACCATGGTGGGCAGAGTGGCCCCGCTCGCCAGTTCGACAAGTTCGGTCCGCCATGGCTCGGCCGCGAGCAGGCGGATCCGATGGCCCCGGTATTCGTGCTGCACCTGCGTTCCCCGTCCGCTGTTGCCGTCCCATCGGCAACGTCACCTTGGGCTGTCGGTTGCACAAAGGGAACTCAAAATTCCGACGACCCGGCCCGGCTGTGGATAAGTGAACTCTCTGATTTGAAACGATTTTTATCGATCGGTCCGAAGCGTACGGATCGACGGCGCGACGCTCGCGGCGGCCTTGCATTGCGCCACCGCGCGCGACTCGACAATCCTTGGCAGAGTGCTGCGCCGGCGCCGCCGCCTAGAGCTTGTAGGCCTTTTTCGCCAAGCCATAGGCCAGGTCGTGCGCCACCAGATGGGCTTCGTCCAGGCCCAGGCGATGTTCGGTCACCAGCCGGGCAAGGAAGGCACAGTCGACCCGCCGCGCCACGTCGTGGCGGGCCGGGATGGAGGGGAAGGCGCGGGTATCGTCGTTGAACCCGACGGTATTGTAGAAGCCGGCGGTCTCGGTGGTCATTTCCCGGAAGCGCCGCATGCCTTCGGGGCTGTCGTGGAACCACCAGGAGGGTCCCAGCCGCAGGGCAGGGTAGACGCCGGCCAGCGGCGCCAGTTCGCGCGCATAGCTGCTCTCGTCGAGCGTGAACAGCACCACCGTCACCCTGGGGTCGGTACCGACAGCGTCGAGCAGCGGCTTGAGGGCGCCGACATAGTCGGTGCGGGTCGGGATATCGAACCCCTTGTCGCGGCCAAATTTCTGCATCATGGCCGGCGAGTGGTTGCGCCACGAGCCGGGGTGGATCTGCATGACCAGCCCGTCATCGGCGCTCATGCGCGCCATTTCGGTCAGCATCTGCGCCCGGAACAGGGCGCGCTCGTCGGCATCGGCCTTGCCGGTCCGCACCTTGTCGAAGAGCTTGCCCGCCTGCTTGGGCCGCAGGTCGGCAGTGGCCGCCGTCGGGTGGCCATGATCGGTGGAGGTCGCGCCAAAGCTCTTGAAATAGGCCCGGCGCTGGCGATGCGCGTCGAGATAGCCGTTCCAGTTGCCGGTATCGAGCCCGGTAAGATCGCCGAAGGCATCGAGATTTTTGGCAAAGCCCTGGAAATCCGGATCGACCACCGAATCGGGGCGATAGGCGGGGATCACCCGGCCAGTCCAGCCGCTGTCGCGGATCTGCTGGTGCCATGCCAGCGGATCGAGCGCAGCGTCGGTGGTAGAGATCACCTCGATATTGAACCGCTCGTAGAGGGCGCGCGGCAGGAAGGCCGGTTGCGCCAGGCACTCGGCGATCCTGTCATAGGCCGCGTCGGCGGTATCGGGGGTGAGCCGGTGCTCGATGCCGAACAGGCTGCCCAGCGTGTGGTCGAGCCACATGCGGGTCGGCGTGCCACGGAACAGATAATAGTGTTCGGCGAACAGCTTCCAGATCTTGCGGCCGTCGGTCTCGACCGCCGCGCCGTCGGCCGTGGGCACCCCCAGGTCCTCGAGGCGGACGCCCTGGCTGAACAGCATGCGGAAAATATAGTGGTCCGGCACGATCAGCAGCTGGGCTGGATCGGGGAAGGGCAGGTTCTGCGCATACCAGCGCGGCTCGGTATGGCCATGCGGGGAGAGCAGCGGCAGGTTGCGGATCTCGTTGTAGAGTTCGCGCGCCACGGCACGCGCCTTGGGTTCGGCATCAAACAGCCGGTCGTCGTCCAACAGCACTTCGGTCATCCCCTCGCAAGCCGTCCTGGCGCGCCTGCGACGCGCGCTGCCCGACCATAGAATTGCCGCCCCGGCCCGCGCAACGACCTTGCGCACCCATTTGGGCGCGCAATCGCCGTTCAGATTGTGTTCATCAACATGGCCAAGATGTAGCCGCTTGCACTCGGCGGGCCAATCGCCTATCGATTTTGCCGCTGCACCCGTAGCTCAGCTGGATAGAGCGCTGCCCTCCGAAGGCAGAGGTCACAGATTCGAATTCTGTCGGGTGCGCCAACCTTTCCTTCGAGATTTCGCCTCGATTTGTGGCCGCCGCAGCGCTAGTTTGGCTGGGTTGCCAACCGATTGACCTGTCTCGAGAAAGTACCGATTCCCCATGACCCGCATTGCCTATACCGGAGCCCGGATTTTTGACGGCACGCAGTTCTGGGAGCGCTCGGCGCTTGTGGTGGACGGCGGTCGCATCGAGGGGATCGTGGCCGCCGACTCGCCGATCAACGCCACGCGCGTGCCGCTCGCCGGCGGCATCCTGGCGCCCGGTTTCATCGACCTGCAGGTCAATGGCGGCGGCGGCGCGCTGTTCAACCTCACGCCGGATGTGTCAACGATCACAACGATTTGCAGTGCCTTTGCCCGCTTCGGGACGACCGCGACGCTGCCCACGCTGATCACCGACACGCCGGAAAAGAACCGGCTCGCCGTGGCCGCCGGCATTGCCGCAGCAGAGCAGCAGGTTCCCGGCTTTCTCGGCCTGCATATCGAGGGCCCCCACCTGGCGGTGTCGCGCAAGGGGGCCCACGACCCGGCGCTGATCCGCCCGATGGAGGAGGTCGACCTGCTGGCTCTGGTCGAGGCGCGCCAGCGCCTGCCCAACCTGCTGATCACGGTGGCAGCCGAAACGGTGCCGCCCGAGCAGATCCGGCGGCTGACCGAGGCCGGCATCGTCGTCAGCATCGGCCATTCGGACGCGCCCTATCCCATGGTCCGGGCGGCGGTCGAGGCCGGCGCCAGCATGGTCACCCACCTGTTTAATGCCCAGAGCCAACTGGGCAATCGCGACGGCGGCGTGGTGGGCGCCGCACTCGATCTGGGCGCTGTGTGGGCCGGGGTGATCGCCGATGGCATCCATGTCAGCGAGGTGTCGCTGGGCATCGCCCTGCGCGCCAAGCGCGGTCCCGGGCAGATCTTTCTGGTGACCGACGCCATGTCGCCGACCGGGACGGATGCAGAAAGTTTCGTGCTCACCGGCCAGACCGTCTACCGCAAGAACGGCGCGCTCCGCCTTGCCGACGGCACGCTGGCGGGCGCCGACCTGACCATGATCCAGGCCATAACCTACATGCACAACACCATCGGGCTGCCGCTGGAGGAGACGTTGCGGATGGCGTCGCTCTACCCGGCCCAGGCCCTGGGCGTGGCGCATGAACGCGGTGCGCTTTCACCCGGCCTGCGCGCCGATCTGGTGCATCTGAGTGAGGGGCTGGAGGTTCTGTCGACCGTCATCGGCGGCACGACCGCCTGGTCCGCGCCTCACTAATTCCTGCCCGGCCCGGAGGGCTCATGAGCACGTCAGCTTTGCACACCCAACTGGCCCAGCTGGTCTCGGAGGGGCGCAATCAACGCACCACCGAGATCGACCTGATGTCGAGCCTCGAGATCGTCACGACGATCAATGCCGAGGATCAGAGCGTCGCCGAGGCGGTCAGTCGGACACTGCCGCAGGTGGCTGCAGCGGTCGATGCCATTGTCGTGGCGTTCCAGGCCGGTGGACGGCTGGTCTATATCGGCGCGGGGACGAGCGGGAGGTTGGGTGTCCTCGACGCCTCGGAATGTCCGCCAACGTTCGGCGTGCCGCCGCGCATGGTGGTGGGACTGATTGCGGGTGGGCTCGACGCGCTGGTCAATGCCTCTGAGGGTGCCGAGGATCGGGCTGATGCCGGCGCGGCCGATCTTGCGGCGATCGGGATTTCCGCGAACGACGTGGTGGTGGGGATCGCGGTCAGCGGCCGGACGCCCTATGTCATCGGCGCCCTGGAGCATGCCAAGGCACAAGACGCGCGCACCGTGGCGCTGACCTGCAACCCCGACTCGCCGATCGCAGGCATGGCCGATATTTCGATCGCCCCCGTGGTCGGCCCCGAGGTGATCACCGGGTCGACACGGCTCAAGTCGGGGACGGCGCAGAAGCTGGTGCTCAACATGCTGTCGACCGCCAGCATGGTGCGGATCGGCAAGACCTATGGCAACCTGATGGTCGACATGATCGCCAGCAATGCCAAGCTGGTGGCGCGCGCTGCCCGCATGGTCAGCCAGGCGACGGACAGCTCCCTTGCCGAGGCGGAAGCCGCGCTTGCAGCGGCCGGCAATGACAGCAAGCTGGCCATCCTGATGATTCTGACCGGCCAGGACGCCGAGACGGCGCGACAGAGCCTGGTGGCTGCGGGCGGTGTGCTGCGCCGCGCCATTGGCGCGACGCGCTGACACGTTACTTCAGCAGGCCCGGGGAGACCGAGCCCTGCAGCTGGCGCTGGAAGATGATGTAGGTAACCAGCACCGGCAGCACCGTGATGACCACGGCTGCAAACAGCGCACCGAAGTTCACCGCATAACCGGCCTGCGAAGCAAACGAGGCCATGCCCTGGCTCAGCACGTAGTTGGCGGTGTTGGTATTGAGGGCGATGGGCAGCAGGAACTGGTTCCAGAGGCCCAGGAAATTGAAGATCGCCACCGAGGCGATGCCCGGCGTCGCCATGGGCAGCATGATGGTGAAAAAGATTCGCCACGGCCCGGCGCCGTCGAGCTGGGCCGCCTCGGCAATCTCCTGCGGCAGGGTGCGGAAGAAGGCGTAGAGGAAGAACACCGTGAAGGGCAGGGCGAAGGCGACGTAAGTGATGATCAGGCCGGGGAAGGTGTTGAGCAGCCCGAAGCCCCGCAGCGTCTGGAACAGCGGCACGACGGCGAGGAAAATCGGGAAGGTAAGGCCCGCGAGCATCAGGTAGTAGATGATCTTGCTGCCCTTGAACTCGTAGCGCGCCAGATAATAGGCGCACATGGCGCCCAGCAGCATGACGATGACCAGCGCACCGCCGACCACGATCACCGTGTTGACGAAATAATTGCCGATGCTCGCCGTGGTCCAGGCGGACACGTAGTTCTCGAAGTTGAAGCTGGTGGGCAGCGAGAAGGGCGAGCCGAAGATCTGCTGGGTCGTCTTGAACGAACTCATCAGCACCCAGAGCAGCGGCGCGCAGATGACGATCACCCAGGCGATCAGTGCCACATGCGAGACGGTGGCGACGGTCTTGTCGGTCCAGAACGGCTTGCGCGGCGTGCAGACGGCACGGGCAACGGGCTTGGCCGGCGCCGAGGTTACGCGCGCTACGGACGCCGAGCCGGCGGGGCCTGCCTTCCACTTGGCCGGTCGACCGGTCCACCAGAACACCAGAAAGACGATCGCGGCAAAGACCAGCGTGATGATGGCCAGGGCTGCGCCCATGGAGGTGGCGTAGCCGAACTTGCCCTTCTTGAAGGCGGTGTTGAGCAGGTGCTGGGAGATGACCACCGTCGAATTGGCCGGACCGCCGGATGGGTTCAGCGCCTGCATGTAGACGAAGGCGTCGAGCGCCAGAATGCCCAGATAGATATAGGCCGTGCGGATGGTGTCGCGGATCATCGGCACGGTGATGGAGATGGCGGTGCGGAAGCGACCGGCACCATCGACGCGCGCCGCCTCGTAGACGTCGGCCGGGATGCCTTTGATCGCGGCGATAAACAGCACCATGTAAAAGCCGACCATCGACCAGGCGATCACGAAGATCGAGGCGCCCATGGCGGTGCGTTCGTCACCCAGCCAGGCGAAGGACTTGAAGAACTCAAGGCCCATTGCCGTCAGAATGCCGTTCAGCAGGCCGCTGGACGGGTCGTACATCTGCGCCCAGAGGATGCCGATGACAATGGCCGGCACCGTGTAGGGGAAAAACGAGATCACCCGGTAGATGCCGGAATGCTTGAGACCCTGGACCTCGCCCTTGGTCACGCCGCCCACGGTCACCAGCGTGGCGAGCGTGAGGGAGAGGACAATCACCAGCGGCGGCAGAACCAGCACCAGGAAGATCGAGTTGTAGACCGCCTTGGTAAAGACCGGGTCGGTCAAGAGTGTGAGATAATTGGTCAGGCCAACGAAGTTCATCTTCTTCGAAAAGCCTGACCAATCGGTCATCGAGTAGTAAAAGGCTTGCACGAATGGCGAGATCACGAAGATCACGTAAATCGCCAGGGGGAGCCCGAGGAACACCAGCATGAAGCCGGTGTTCTCAAGGCTCGGCAATTTCCACCGACGGGTCGCTGCGGTCGGTGCCCTCGCCATCGTGCTGTCCATTACTTCACTTCGACTTTCGTGACGGAGGCATCGTTGTAGACGGCATCGGTGATGGCCTGCAGCGCAGCGGTGAAGGCCGCCACGTCGAGCTTGCCGTCAAGGAAGCTGTTCCAGACGACGAGTTCGTCCTGGTTGGTGCCGTAGAGGTCGAACGAGTTCCAAGTGAACACGTCGGTGCCGGCATCGGCCAGCAGCTTGCTCTGGCTGACAAGGGCGGTCGAGCCGAAGCCGTCGGCCGGCACGGTGTCCTTGACGATGGTCGGGGCCAGCTTGGACTTGGCAAAGTTCGATGCGGCTTCCTTGGACAGCATCGTGCGGAGCAGTTCCTTGCCACCGGCGAGGTTGAGCGCGCCGAGCGGAATGATGAACGGCTCGCCGGCAGTGGCGTGCAGAGCGGTCTTGGGCAGCTTGTCGTTCGCGTCGATCGACAGCTCCGGCATGCCGGTCATGCGGAAACCTTCCTTGGTCGCCGGCTTCATCTCGTTTTCGATCCACGAGCCCGACGGATAGAGCAGGAAGGACTGGTCGTTCGACCACTGCGCCTGTGCAGCGGTGAACTGGGTACCAGCGCCACCCGGCTTCATCATGCCGCCCTGGATGATCTCGTAGAGCGAGGTGAAGACGGACTGGAACGCCGGATGCGACCAGAAGCCCGGCGTGAAGTTGTCGACGGCCAGACGCACTTCGTCACCACCGGCCTTGATCGCCGAAGCGACGGCGGTCGTGCGGTAGTAAGTGGCAGCTTCCTTGCCCCAACCGAACAGATAGAGGCCCTTTTCCTTGGCGGCTTTGCCAAGTTCGATGGCTTCGGCCCAGGTGGTGGGCGGGGTCCAGCCGTTGTCTTCGAACAGCTGGGCCGAGTACCAGATGCCATAGACGGTCATCACGTAGTTGAGCGCGATGAACTTGTCGCCGAAGGTACCGGGCTTTTCGACGCCACCCACGAGGGTGTCACGGATGGTCACGCCCTCGAGGCTCGGGGCGTCCAGCACGGCGTTCATGTCTTCGAGCTGGTCGATGATGGCCGAGAAACCGATGGCCTGGGCGCCCGAATTGTCGATCAGGTCGGGCGGGTTGCCGCCGAGGAAGCGCGGCTGCAGTTCCTGGGCGATCTGGGTCGACGGCGACACCTTGACGGTGACGCTCGGGTGGTTCTTCTGCATGAGGTTGGCAGCGAACTCGACATAGTCGATGCCGTAGCCGCCGTTGAAGATCACGGCGTCAACGGTCGAGCCCTCTGCGAGGCCGAACGGATTGGCCGCATCCTGGGCGAAAGCGCCGGTCGAGCCGAGGAAGCCGCTGAACGGGGCAGCAGCTGCCAGTGCCGTCGTCCCGCGCAGGAAGGTGCGGCGGTCGAAAGTCTTCTTGAACGTCATTTTAGTCCCTCTCCTTGTCGAAAAAAGTCAGTACACCCCACGCCGGGCAGTCCCGCAAGCCAATCAGGCTTCCCTGCGGATCCGCTCGCCGTAAAGATCTTCGAGAGCACGGTTGTGCTCGTCGCCGCCCGGTATGTTGGCCGAGATATAAACCGGTGGCGTTTTTCCCCGCTGCCGCATCGTCTCGGCGACGCCGATGGTGATGCGCTGCGCAATAAAGGCGGCCGTCAGCGACGAAACGGCACCGACGCCGACGCCGCCTTCGAGCTGCATGGTGCTGTCGCCATAGGGCGCCAGATTGTCGATGACGATGTCGGCGACTTCGCTGAGGCGCTTGCCGCTCGGATGCTTGGGCGTCACCTTCATGGTGTGGTCGAGGCTGGTGACCGCGATCACCTTGTGGCCGCGGGCCTTGGCCGCGAGCGCGACGCCCAGGATCGAGCCGTTGACGCCCGAATTCGAGGCGATCATGAACACGTCGGCGGGCTGCACGTCGAACAGCGCCAGCAGGTTCTCGCCAACATTGGGGTCGCGCTCGAACTCGGCGCCACCCAGGGCCGACACGTCGCGGTCGCCGCGCAGCACCAGCGTGCGCAGGGCGATGCGGTTGGTGGCGATCAGGCCGCCGGCGCGGCCGGCAATCTCCATGGCGAAGGCTTCGGAATGGCCGGTGCCGAAGGCCTGCACCACCCCGTTGTTTTCCAGCGAGTCGGCCACCAGGGCGATCGCTGCGTCGATGGCCGGATTGGGACCGGCAAGGCGCTCGAGGCGCGTGGAAACTTCTTTCAAGTATTGGGCAATCAGATCAGACATAGAAGCACGTTTCTTTCGGACTTAAGCCGTCGCAGGACGGGTGTTGAAATTGGCAACGACAATGCCCCGGGCCGGACGGCGGCGGGGCGATACGGCCGCGGCAGAGGCCGCGAGCAGACGCGTGGTGCGCTCAAAGTTGGCCTGCGCGATCAGCAGGTAGAGCAGGTCGACGACAAACAGCTGGCAATGCCGGGCGGACAGGTCCGCAGGCTGCAGGTAGCCGTTGGGCGAGGCGGCGGTCAGCACGTCGTCAGCGAGCTTGGCGAGCGGGGATTCCGCATTGCTGCTGATTGCCACGGTATAAGCGCCGGCTGCCTTGGCGGTGCTGAGCATCTGGATGGTCTCGTCGGTGCGGCCGGTATTGGAGATGCCGATGGCCACGCAGTCCGCGTCGAGAATGGCCGCACTGGTCAGTCCGTTATGGACCTCGGCCCAGGTGTGCACGTTGATGCCGATCCGATAGAGCCGATGCTGTGTCTCAAGGGCGGTCAACGCGCTGCCGCCGACGCCGTAGACGTCGACATGCCGGGCCTTGCCGATCGCCTGCGCGACGCGCACTGCCGCGTCGAGGTCGAGCAGGCCGGCCGTGGTCTGGAGCGAGAGCGTATGGGTGTTGAGCAGAACCGTGCGGATCTGCTCGGGCGGATCGTCCGGGCCGAAGGACCTGCCGATATCGGCGATCCAGGCGGCTTTGGAGCCCCCGCGCCCCACATCCTCGGCAATGCCGACGCGCAGCTGGCCGTAACCGGAATAGCCGATCATGCGGCAAAAGCGCGTCACGCTGGCGGCCGATGTGCCGGCGCGCTCGGCGAGATCGGTGATCGACAGGTTGAGCGGCGCCTTGGGATCATCCATCAGCACGGCCGCAATTTTCGCCATCGTTGCCGGCATCTGAGACTGATATGTCTCGATGCGGTCCATCACGCTGAACGTCTTTGCGGCTGCTAGCATGTGTGTTAAGCGCTCATTCCTGAAAATCGCTCTCAAGATTGTCGGCCGTCTGATGAAAACAATTCTTACCCAGCCAACCTGGGGATGACAAGCGGTCGTATGACAGAATGATCACAGCTTTGCTCGCCATCGATGTCGGTGGTTCCAACTCCCGCGCCGTGCTGGTCGACATGCAGGGCAACTGCCTCGGACAGGGCCGCAATCGTGGCGGCAATCCAGGCTCTAATCCGCCCGAGCAGGCCGCGGCCGCCATTGCGGCAGCTGCGGAAGCCGCAGCCGCTCAGGCCGGCGGGCCGCTCGACATCGCAGTGGCCTTGCTCGCCATTGCCGGGCCGCGCAACGACGACGTGCAGCGCCGCCTGCGCGAGGCCTTTGCCAGCCTTGGCCTCAGCGGCGAGATGGTGCTCACCGGCGATACCCACGCCATGCTGCCCTCGGTTTCGGCATCGACCGAGGGCTATTGCGTGTTCGCTGGCACGGGGTCAGGCGCAGTGCGCATCCGGGGCGGTGACACGGTCGCCGTTATCGATGCCGCCGGCTACCTGCTGGGCGACCTGGGATCAGGCTACTGGCTGGGCCACCATGCGGCGATCGCCGTCACGGCCGCCCTCGAAGGCCGCGGCCCCGACACGGCGCTGACCGACGCCCTGCTCGGACATCTGGGAATTGCGCCCAGCCGCGATCGTGCAGCCGACAGCCGACCGATGGCGCTGCGCTTTTTCATCGACGCCATCTACAAGATGCGGCCGATCGAACTGGCGACGTTCGCGCCGCTGGTGATCGCCTGCCATAACGATGCCGTAGCCGCCGATCTTCTGGCGCGGGCCGAGCGCTACCTGCTCGAGGATTTCCGTCTGGTGTTCGACCCGGCCATGCCGGGACCGGTGGTGCTCGGGGGCAGCGTCGCGGCGCACCTGCCCGGACTGTCCTCCGGACTTGCCACGCTCCTGCGCGCCGCCGGCCATGTTCCCGATATTCGCCTGGCCGGCGACGGATCGATCGGCGCGGCAGTCCTGGCGCTGCGTCACATGGGCGTCGTGGTGGACGAGCCGATGCTGGCCCGCGTTACCGCCTCGGTTGCCGCGCGCGCGGCACGATAGCGACCCCGCTACGTCGTCGTATCGTGCATGCGCAGGTCGAGTTGGCGCGGCAAGGGATGGGCGGCCAGGTCGCGCTCTATCTCCTCGGCCGTCGCTGCGCGTCCCAGCCCGGCTTCGAGCCGTCCCCGGCGCAGGCTGACCCAGAGGTCGGAGAGCAGCGTTTCGCCCTCGCGGATGGTCGCGTAGTGCCGGCCGAGCAGGAGCGCTTCGGCCGTGTCGAAGTCGCCAGCATTGGCAGCCACCACGGCGCGAGCCAGCGCGATGCGTTCATTGCCACCGATCGAGGCAGGCAGGTCCTCGACAAAGCGCCGCAATTGGGCGGGCCGCTCGGCGCTCATCAGAAACTGCGCGATCTCGACGGCCAGTTCAGGCGGCGCGTCGCCCATGGACCAGGCCTTGAGGTAACTGGCCATCGTCGCGTCGAGGGATTGGCCGAGCAGCGCTTCGAGCCGGTAGCCCAGCCAGCTCGGCTTGAGGAAGAGCGACTTGCTTGCATGACGCGCGGCGCTGGCCCGGTCGCCCCGATCCAGGGCGGCAATGGCGAGCATGAGGGCATGAACCCAGCTCATACCATGCGCTTCGGCGTGGCGGGTCAGACGGTCGACCCAGAGATCGGAGACAGCGACCCCCTGCGGCAGCGTCGCGAGCCGCTCGGGGTCGATCGGGCGCCCGGCCGCCAGGTCGTCCCAGACGTCCACGCGATGCTCCGTGGCAAAGTCGAGCCCGGCAGCAAGTGGACGAGCGATCAGCTGTTCCTGCCGCGCCCCCCAGGACTCGCCGAACGACCAACGCTGTGTCAGCGGCTGGCGCGCCTCGGCCGCCAGAAACGCGTCGAAACGCTCGAGATCGACCTGGCTCAGCGCGTTGTCGAGATGACCGGCCGCATGGGAGACAGCGTCAGCGTAATCGCCGGCGTGCGCCGCTTCGGGCGCCAGCTGGATCGGCATGAACAGTTCGGTCCAGTCCAGCTCCTCGTGCGGCGCCAGCGCAAAGCGCTGGTTCTGTGTCGGCGCGATGCCGCTCTGAATCTCGAGGTATCTCCCCTGGCCCGGACGGGCGAGATAGTCCATCCAGTTCTGCCCACCCTGGGCACTGCCGAAATAGAAGAACTTGCGGCCCTGCATCTGCGCAGTGCTGGTCTGCACCAGTCCGTAGCCGGCCCGGTCCACCGAGGCGATGAAGAGGCGCGGCGCATCGGGGGCGCGAAAGAACACCGAGGTGGCATTGTGCCAGTTGTCCGGATAGGACGGATCGTTCGGCGCGCGCGGAAAGTCACAACGCCCCAGATTGTTGCCCGGCCAGATATGCTCGACCGAGTACGCGGCCGGACTGAGGACGCGCACGCCCTCGTGCATCGGCGCAGCCACGTTGGTCCACCAATAGGCCAGCCGTGTCTCCGGGTTCGGGTTGACGATCCGGCCATGCGCGAAGAGCTGCTCGCTGTCGGCCGGCATGAACAGGTCGATCTGCCAGGTAGCCTCGACAATCCGGTCGAACTCATAGAGCCGCAGGATCGGACCCAGCGCGGTCTCGCGCAGACCGGCGAATACCGGCGCGCAGGTAAAGGGGGTGTGCCCGGGGATCAGGCCATTCCATTCGATCCCGCCGGAGAACCAGGCATTGAGCGCGGCCAGGTTGGCCGGCTGGAACACCGGGTTGCGGAATACCAGGTCGCGCCCGGTCGCCAGGTCCTTGAGTTCGAGCAACCGGCCGCCCAGCGACGGCGCGATCACCGCCTTGAGCCGTTCATTCTCGAGCACCAGTACATCGAGTGCGCCGGGCTGCAGGTCACGGTCATAATCGTCGGAGACCTGATAGGGCAGGATCGAATCCTCGCCCCAGTTGAAGCCGTGGCGGCTCTCCTCGTGAGTCAGCCCGAAATTGGGCGGGGTCGCCTTGTTGGCCATCGGCTGCTGCCAGCGGAACCGCGGCAGGCTGCTCGGGGCACCGAGGCGCGACATGGGAAGGTCCTGGCGCTCGCGGCGAATCGTGGTCATGTCGCTTGGTCCTTGAGGATCAGCTCGATCACCGGCACCACCACGTCCGGCTTTTTTACCGGCAGAAGAAGCGTCAGCGTCGTCTCGCCGCCGGGCGGCATGAAGTGGGTGTCGGCGCCCTCCTTCGGCCACTGCACTTCGCTGCCATCGCTGAGCAACTGGGCATAGCTCACCTTGCCGGCCAGTCCATCGAGCAGCAGATACTGGTTGGGCCAATTGTAGATGTGAACGAAGAGCCGGTTGCCCTTTTGCGTGTAGCGGCAGCCGTCGGGCGCCCGATAGTCCGACTGGCCGGCGCCATGGATCGATCGGCCATGCAGGCGCATCCACTCGCCGTAGACCTCGAGCGCGGCGATGGCGCGACCGTCGAACGACCCCCGCGCCGTCGGCCCCACGTTCATGAGCAGGTTGCCGCCGAGCGCGACGCCGTCAATCAGGATCTGCAGCAACTGTTCCGGGCTCTTCCAGCTCTCTTCGTCGCGGTAATAGCCCCACGATCCGGAAAAGGTCTGGCACATCTCCCAGGTCACCGGCTTGCCATTGACCAGCGGCGGCGTGCGCGGGGTGTACTGCTCGGGTGTCACCATGTCGGGCGTATCGGTCTCGAGGTCGAGCCGGTTATTCACGATGATGTCGGGCGCGAGCCGGCGCACCAGCTGCAGCAGCTCGAGACTCTCCCAGTCGTCTCGCCCCTTGCCGGGCAAGCCGTTGTAGCTGCGCTCAGGGTAGCTGAAATCGAACCAGATAATGTCGATCTTGCCATAACCGGTCAGCAGCTCGGTCACCTGCTGACGCAGGTAGGCGGCGTAGCGGCGGATGTCGCGGCCCTGGTTCAGTTCGGCGGCGTCGGCGCGGTTGCGCAGCGGATGGTAGATGTCGATGCCGAAGTCGGGGTGGTGCCAGTCGGGCAGCGAGTAGTAAAAGCCGATCTTGAGCCCTTCGGCCCGGAACGCCTCGACGAACGGGCGCAGCAGGTCGCGGCCATAGGGGGTGTTGGTCGCTTTGTAGTCGGTGACCTGGCTATCCCAGAGGCAGAAGCCGTCATGATGCTTGGCGGTCAGAACGACATATTTCATGCCCGCTGCACGGGCGCGGCGGGCCCAATCCTTCGGATCGTAGAGGTCGGGATCAAAATTGTCGAAGTACTTCTGGTACCCCGCGTCGTCGATTTCTTCGCGACTCTTGACCCATTCATGCCGCGCCGCGAGGGCATAGATGCCCCAGTGCACGAACATGCCGAACCGGTCGTGGGTAAACCAGGCCTTCTTCTCCTGCGGCAGAAAAAGCTCGGGCGAAACTGTGTCGGTCATGGTCGATCCTGAAGCGGCGTGTCTTGGTTCACTACCACGCCCACCTCGCCGTGCAAGCCGACTTGCGCCGCCCTACATCGCTCCTGGCCCAGGGATGGCGCCCGGTGGGCACTTGCCCAGGATGATCATGCCCAGGACCTCGTCCTTGGTGACATCGCCCACTGCAGCAGTACCCACCACACGCCCGTTCTTCATGACGGCGACACGATCGGCCAGGTCGAACACGTCATGGATATCGTGGCTGATCAAGAAGATGCCGATGCCTTCGCCCTTGAGCTGCTTGATCAGCTCGCCCACCTGCGCCGTCTCCTGCGGCCCGAGCGCCGCCGTCGGCTCGTCCATGATCAGGATGCGGGCATTGAAGTGGATGGCGCGGGCGATCGCCACGGACTGGCGCTGGCCGCCCGAGAGCGATTTCACCGGCTCCTTGAAGCGTCGAAAATTGGGATTGAGACGCCCCATCACCTGGCGGCAGGCGGCCTCCATGGCGATGTCGTCGAGCGTGCCCCAGCGCGTGCGCAATTCGCGTCCGAGGTAGAGGTTGGCGGCAGCGTCGACATTGTCGGCCAGCGCGAGGGTCTGGTAGATGGTCTCGATGCCCAGCGCCTTGGCGTCGCGCGGGTTGGCGATTTCGGCCGAGCGGCCTTCCACCAGGATATCGCCGGAATCACGCTTGTAGGCGCCCGATAGCACCTTGATCAGCGTCGACTTGCCGGCGCCGTTGTGGCCGAGCAGCCCGACCACTTCGCCGGGATAGAGATCGATCGAGGCATGATCGACGGCCTTGATGCCGCCGAAGGCGATCGAGACGTCGCGCATTTCCACAAGCGGGGTTCCGCGATCGGCGGCCGGCCGGGTCTGGTTGAATGGAGTGGTCATAGCTGGCTCCCTACTTCACGCGCCGCCGATAGGCCTGGTCGACGAACACCGCCAGCACCAGCACAATGCCCACCACGATATTGGTATAGGCCGAGTCGACATTGAGCAGCGCCATGCCCGATTGCAGCGACTGCATCAGCAGGGCCCCGACAATGGCGCCGTAGATGGTACCGACCCCACCGGCCAGCGAGGTACCGCCGATCACCGCGGCGGCGATGACATAGAGCTCGTTCAGCGTGCCCAGAGCGGTGGTTGCCGCATCCAGACGAGCCGAGGCGATCACCGAGGACACGCCGACCAGGGCGCCCATCAGGGTAAAGACCATCACGGTCAGCCACTTGGTGTTGATACCTGCCAACTCGGCCGCTTCGGGATTGCCGCCGGTGGCGAAAACAAAGCGCCCGAAGCGCGTGCGCCGGGCCACGAAGGTCATCAGGATGCCGACGGCCACGGTGATCAGCACCGGGATGGGATAGCCGGTCTGGAAGCTGAGGCCTTCGGCGCAGGTCACCACCTTGTCGCCGGCCATGCAGATGGCGAGGCCGGCCTTGTCTTCCACGCCGGGCGGGATCGGAATGTTGTTCTCGATGGCGAAGCGCTCGGCGACGCGGGCCGGCCAGAGATAGGAATTGACGATGGCGGTGGTGCCCAGCACGGCGGCGCATCCGACCACGGCAACAAAGAACTCGGCCCAGACGGGTTTGGGGGCGAACTTGAACCGGATGCGCTGACGGCGGCTGGCAAGGATGGTCAGCACGATCAGCACGCAGCCGGCAATGCCAAGGGCCCAGCTCCAGTTCGGGCCGATCGACGCAAGCGGGCCATTGCCGCCGATCAGCTTGAAGGTCTTGTCCATGGGCGCCACGGTCACGCCACTGGCGATCAGGAAGGCACCACCGCTATAGGCGATCAGACCGCCCAGAGTGACGATAAAGCTCGGGATCTGCCCGTAGGCGATCAGCGCACCGTTGAACAGGCCGATTGCTGCGCCCAGGACGATGGCAAAGACCACCGCGATGATCCAGATGGCCGGATGACCCACACCCAGCAACGGCCCGAGGTAGAACACCTGCAGCACGCCCGTGGCGACCGCCACGACGCTGAGCATCGAACCGACCGACAGATCGATCTGGCGCAGGACGATGACCAGCACCATGCCGGTGGTCATGACGGCGATGGTGGAGGTCTGGACCAGCAGGATCCAGAGGTTGCGCGAGGTCAGGAACGAGCCGCCGAACAGGCCGCTCCCACCCGGCCGAAGGAAGGCGCTGATCACATCAAAGCCGATCCAGATGACCAGCAGCGCGACCAGCATGCCGATCATGCGCGTATCGATCTCGGCGGCGCGGATGAACCGGCGCACGAAATTCTCATTGCTCAATGCCGGACCACCGGCAGCGTTTTGCGTCGACATACCCCACCCTTTGGCCGTTCGGGCACGGCCACTCATGCGCCAGCAAACGCTGCGCACCTCACCCGGATCAGGCCGCGCCACCCAGGGGCGGCGTCACTGCGGATCCAGGGATTTTGAACAGAAAGGCCGCGCCCCCTCGTGAAGGCGGCGCGGCCAGGATGCGTTGATCAGATCAAGCGAGATCGATCAGTTGCACGCAGCGACCGAGCCAGCGGCGACGCCGGCGCAGGCAGCTTCCTTGGTGATGTGGCCGGCATCGATCGCCACCTGGACATTGTCCTTGGTGATCGGGGTCGGGGCGAGCAGGATGGCGTTCATTTCGACGCCCATCTTGCCGCCGTTGAACTTGGCCACGCCTTCGATGGTGGTCGGGTCGGCGCCTTCAGCCAGGGCCAAAGCGGCCTTGGCGGCGACGGTGCCCAGATCGACCGAGTTCTTCCACACCGACACCAGCTGGGTGCCCAGGGCAACGCGGTTGATGGCGGCGAGATCGCCGTCCTGGCCGGTCACCGGAACGGCGCCGGCAAGACCCTGCGCGTCGAGTGCAGCAACCACACCGGAAGCCATGCCGTCGTTCTCGGAGAGCACCGCATCGACGCCGTTATTGGTCGAGGTCAGGCACTGTTCCATGTTCTTCTGGGCATTGTCCGGCTTCCAGCCGTCGGTGAAGGTTTCACAGACGTTCTGGATCTTGCCGCCGTCGATCGAGTCCTTGAGCACTTCCATCATGCCCTGGAACAGGAAGGTGGCGTTCGGATCGCCCTTGTCACCCTTGATGAAGGCGTAACGGCCTTCGGGTTTCACCTTGAGCATTTCCTGGGCCATGATGCGGCCGACACCGACGTTGTCGAAGGTGATATAAAGCGCGCTCGGATCTTCGAACTGCACGTCGTAGGCGATCGACTTGATGCCGGCGTCGTTGATCTTCTGGATCGAGGGCAGGATGGCGTCGGAGTCGAAGGCGACCACGAGGATCACGTCCGGCTTCTGCGAAATCAGGCTTTCGATGTCCGCAGCCTGCTTCTGGGCAGAGCCCTGCGCATCGGTGGACAGGTAGGTGTCGCCGGCGGCTTCGACGACGGCCTTGATGGCGGCTTCGTCGGTCTTCCAGCGTTCTTCCTGGAAGGTCTTCCAGGATACGGCAATGGTCTTGCCGGCGGCCAGGACGGCGGTCGGCGCAACGCTCACGAGCACAGCCCCTGCGAGCAGGGTCAGCAGCTTGAACTTCATTTGTCAGAGTCCTCCCAGACTACGAGCGGAACGTCACAGCACTCCTCATCCAGCCGGGGCAAACCACGCCATCGTTCCGCAGCTTATGATCGATTTGCCCCAAGCAGTGCGCGGCGAAACGCTGCAGCAAGTCTTGAGGCGAGTCAATCCGCATCCGCCTGCCGTGCAAAAATTGAAGTGAGTCTCGTCAACCCCGACTTTTGTCGAAGCCATTGACCGTGCGGCGTTTTGCGGCTGAAATGGTGAGGATCACGCAAGGCGGGGAGGCCAGCGGGATCGGGGAGGTTTCATGCTCATTCGCCAGATCACCATGCTCTGCGCTGCCGCATTGCTGTGGGGTGCCACCTGCCTGGGCGCGCTTGCCGGGCCCAGACCTGAAGCGGCGCAAATGCTGCGCAACTGGTACTTTCTGATGAACGAGCTGGTGCGGCACACGCCGACCTACTCGCCGCCGGTCGCCAGCCGGTCGTTCGCCTATCTGGGCATCACGGTTTTCGAGGCTGCTGTCGGCGGATCGGACACGCTGGTGACGCTGTCGGGGCAGTTGCCCGGTCTGACGGCGGTGCCGACGCGCCAGGCCGGCGCGACCTATGACGAGACCGTGGTCCTCAGCGCCGCCCTGTCGGACGCGATCAGCTATTATTTCGGCAATACCGGGCCAACGGGGCAGCGGTCGATCAAGAATGCCAAGGCCAAGTGGCACGCCTTGGCGGTCGAGGGCGTACCCGCCGACGTGGTGGCGCGCAGCGAGGCCCATGGTCAGGCCGTCGCCGCAACAATCCACCAATGGTCGCTCGACGATGGCGGGGCCCAGATCGAGAACATGGGCTTTCCCTACGAGCTCGACCTGCCCAAGGGCGACGACCAATGGGTGCCGACCAGCCTGATCCGGCAGCAGCAATATCCGCTCCTGCCCGACTGGGGAAACAACCGCACTTTCGCAACGCCTGCCGGGTCGGCCTGTGCGACGCCGGGCAACCCCGCATTCAGCATCGACCCGCAATCGCAGTTCTACGCCGAGGCGCTCGAAGTCTACGAGGTCGTCAACGCCGCGACGGAAGAAGAGGCGGCCATTGCACGCTTCTGGTCGGACGATCCGATGCTCTCGATGACCCCGCCGGGCCATTGGATATCGATTGCGCTGCAGGTGGCCGAACGCGCCGAACTGCCGCTGGACGCCAATGTCGACCTGCTCGCCCGCATGGGCATCGCCATGTCGGATGCCTTCGTGGGCTGCTGGCACGAGAAATACGCCTACAACCTGCTGCGCCCGGTCACTTACATCAAGCGCGTCATCGACGCGAAATGGGAGCCGATCCTGAACACGCCGCCCTTCCCGGAATATCCCAGCGGCCATAGCGTCGTGTCCGGTGCGATGGATGCGGTGCTGACCGGGTTCTTCGGCGACAATTTCGCCTTCGAGGACCACACCGGCTCGCCCGACGGGCGCAATCCCCGGATGTTCCCCAGCTTCCGCGCCGCGGCAGAAGAGGCCGGCATCTCCCGGCTCTATGGCGGCATCCACTTCCGCGCCGCTATCGTCGACGGTCTGGAGCAGGGCCGCTGCATCGGCGCCCATGCCGTCGCCCTCAAGACCCGCAAGTGAGGTCCACCATGCTGCTCCGCGCCCTGGCACTCACGGTCTACGCCCTCGCCTGTGCCCCGGCACAGGCGCAGGTTCCGGTCGTACCCAGCTTTATCGACGAGACCGCCGGTTCGGGGATCACCACGAGCTATGACGGGGAGTGGTTCTTCATGGTGGGTGGCGGCGTCGCGGCCTTCGATTGCAACGCCGACAGCTATGCCGACCTCGTGCTGCCGGGCGGCACGTCACCGGCCCAGCTTTACGTCAACACCTCGCGCAAAGGCGGCAGCCTCAGTTTTGCGCCCCAGGCGAGCGGGCTCGAGCTCGACAGTGTCGGCGGGTTTTACCCTGCCGATATCGACAGCGACGGCATCACCGACCTGATCGTGCTGCGCGTCGGCGAGAATCTGGTCATGCGCGGCTTGGGCGCCTGCCGGTTCGAGCGTGCCAACGAAGCCTGGGGCTTTGATGGCGGCGACGCCTGGTCGGCGGCCGCGGCGCTCACCTTCGAGCGCGGCGCCGCCTGGCCGACCGTGGCGATCGGCAACTATGTCGACCGGCACGAGGAGATCTCGCCCTGGGGCTCGTGCACGGACAACTGGCTGCACCGTCCCGCCGCGAGCGGGCAGTTCGCGCCGCCGCTGCCGCTCGCACCAAGCTTTTGCGCGCTCTCGATGCTGTTCACCGATTGGGACAAGTCCGGCACGCCCAGCCTGCGGGTCTCCAACGACCGTGAATATTACGAAGGCGGACAAGAGCAGATGTGGCGCGTGCTGCCCGGCGAGGCGCCCCGGCTGTTGACCCCGGCCGACGGCTGGAAGGTCCTGCGCATCTGGGGCATGGGGATCGCCAGCACCGATCTCGATCGCGACGGCTACCCCGAATACTTCCTCACCAGCATGGCGGACAACAAGCTGCAGACGCTCAAGGCCCCCGCCGGCCCGTCGCCCAAGGCCGACTACGCCGATATCGCCTTCGCCAAGGGCGTGACCGCGCATCGCCCCTATTTCGGCACCGACCTGCGGCCGAGTACCGCCTGGCACGCCCAGTTCGAGGACGTCAACAATGACGGCCTGGCCGATCTGTTCATTGCCAAGGGCAATGTCGCCGAGATGCCCGATTTCGCCATGCGCGATCCCAACAACCTGCTGCTGCAATCGCCCGACGGCACATTCGTCGAGCAGGGGGAAGCCGCGGGGATCGCCAATAACGGCATTTCGCGCGGCGGCGCACTGGTCGACTTCAACATGGATGGCCTGCTCGACCTGGTGGTGGTCAATCGCAATGCCGGCGCGCAGGTCTGGCGCAATGTGAGCAGTGCGAGCGGCAACTGGATCGGCCTTGCCGTGCGCCAGCCAGCGCCCAACGTCGATGCGATCGGCGGCTGGATCGAAGTGACCCATGCCGGCATCACCACGCGGCGGGAGCTCATGGTGGGTGGCGGCCATGCCGGCGGCCAGCTGGGCTGGGTGCATTTCGGGCTGGACGCGGCCGAGACCGCCAGCGTCAGTGTCGTCTGGCCCGACGGTACGCGCAGCGATTGGCCGGACCTGGCGGCGGGGGGCTATTATCGGCTCGACCGCGACGCAGCAGCGCTCGCCGTGGTGCCGCGGGACTGAGGGAATTGGCCGGAGAAAGCTCTCCGGCCATCTCGTTGCTGCCGTTGCTTACTGCGCCGCGACAGCGGCCGCTGCACGGGCGTTCAGGTCGGCCAGGGCGCGGGCGCGCTCGAGGCTGGCAGGCTGCTCGGCCCGGTAGCGACGGCCGATTTCCATCATCAGCACAGTATCGGGCAGGAAGGTCAGTTCGCCAAAGATCTCTTCCCAGGCGATGTCGCCCCAGCCGAGCGGCATGTGCAGGTCGCCCACGCCCATGGCGGTGTTCTCCTGCGGGAAGAACGGCTTGTAAAAGCCCTGCGGACGGCCGAAGGAATCATGCACGTGCAGATGGCCGGCGACCGGCGCCATGGCGGCGATCTGGGCGCGGAAATCGAGGCCACGATAGGTGCACTCGATATAGGCATGGCTGAAGTCGATCAGCGCCACGACATTGGCGTGGTTGACCGCCTTGACCGTCTCGGCCACTTCGGCCGGCGTCTGGCGATACTGGCCAGGCTCGGTGGTAAAGATGTTTTCGAGGGCGATACGCACGTCATAGGGCGCCGCGAAATCGGCCAGCTCGGTCAGAGCCTCGCGCTCGCGCCGGTCGGCCGCACGCCGCTGCTGCACGTCGTCGGCGCGCAGGGCGCCGCCATGCTGCACCAGGATGCCCGCGCCGATGCGGTCGCAGACCTGCACCAGGGCCTTGGCCGCGTCGATCTGGTAGCGCAGGGTGGTCTCTTCCATGAAATTGGATGAGACCAGGCCGTGCACGGTGTAGCGGAAGTCGAACTGCGTGGTCAGATCGACCAGGCGCTGCAGCCGCTCGGGGATAATGCGGCCACCGGCCACCAGATCGAGCGAGGTGATGGCCAGCTCCACCGTGTCGCAACCGATCTCGGCCAGCGCGCGCAGATCCGACTCGAGGGTGGCGAATTCGCCGTCGTCCGAGCCGGCATTAAAGCCGACCCCAGTGATGTTGCTCATGGAAAACTCTCCGGGTTCGCGGGTCAGTGGGTATCGATGCGCTTGCCGTCTTCCATCGAAAAGACGTGCAGGGCGTTGTCGGCCAGGGCCAGGTGCACCGGCGTGCCGGTGGGCAGGTCACCGATCGAGGTATCGAGCGCCACGATGCGGCTGCCATGGATTTCGGCATGGATCAGCCGGTTGGCGCCCAGTTCCTCGACAAAGTCGACCGTCGCCGGAATGGCGCCGGCGGTATTGGCATGGGTGCGACGGACGCTTTCGGGGCGCACCCCGACCACGACCTTGAGGCCAGGCTTGCGCATGCCGTTGAGCTGGGCCACCTGCATGCGGCCACCCTGACCGAACACGAAATGCCCCTCGGCATCGAACTCGCCTTCCAGCAGGTTCATGGCCGGCGAGCCGATGAAGTCGGCAACAAAACGGCTCGCCGGATGGTTGTAGACGTCAACCGGACGGCCCACCTGCTCGATCACACCGGCGTTCATGATGATCAGCTTGTCAGCCAGCGTCATCGCTTCGGTCTGGTCATGGGTGACGAAGATCGAGGTCACGCCGAACTGCTTGTGCAGCTTGCGAATCTCGGACCGCATGGCGACACGGAGCTTGGCGTCGAGGTTGGAGAGCGGCTCGTCGAACAGGAAGACGCGCGGCTGGCGGATGATGGCGCGGGCCATGGCAACGCGCTGGCGCTGGCCGCCCGACAGCTGCCCGGGCTTGCGATCGAGGAAATCGCTCAGGCCCACCGTACGTGCCGTGGCGGCCACGCGTTCCGCTCGCTCGGCCCGCGGCACTCCGGCGACCTTGAGCGCGTAGCCGATATTTTCGCCCACGGTCATGTGCGGATAAAGGGCGTAGTTCTGGAACACCATGGCACAGCCACGCTCGCGCGGCTCAAGCTCGTTGACGACCTTGCCGGCAATGGCGATCTCGCCCGATGTGATCGCCTCGAGACCGGCGATCATGCGCAGCAGCGTGGACTTGCCACAACCCGAAGGCCCCAGGATGACGACGAACTCGCCCTTTTCGATCGCGAGGTCGACCCCCTGCATGACGGGGGTCTTGCCATAGGTCTTGCCGACCTTGCGAATTTCGATCTCGGCCATGGTGTGCCTCACTTGTCGGTGTTGATCAGGCCGCGCACGAACCAGCGCTGCATGAAGATGACGATAATGATCGGTGGGAGCATGACGGCGAGGGTACCCGCCATTGCATAGTGCCAGGTCGGCGTGCCGCCGCCGGTGGTCAGCGCGTCGGGCACGAGGTCCGAGAGCTGCACCACCACCATGCCGTAATTGGCGCGATCGGTGATCACCAGCAGCGGCCAGAGATACTGGTTCCAGGCGTAGACGAACATGATCGTCGCCAGTGCCGCAATATTGGTCTTGGACAGAGGGATCAGGGTGTCCCAGAGGAAACGCAGCGGCCCGGCGCCGTCCATCTGCGCCGCCTCGACCAGTTCGTCGGGAATGGTGAGGAAGAACTGGCGGTAGAGGAAGGTGCCGGTGGCCGTCGCCACCAGCGGCAGGATGAGCCCGGTATAGGAGTTGAGCAGGTTCCACTCGAGCGAGATCTGGATACCCGACAGCGTCGCCACCAGCCAGGAGATGCCGGTGACATCGAGGATGACCTGGAACGGCGAGAGCGCGTTGGCCGCCACCGCATAGGTCGGCACGATGCGGACCTCGAGCGGCAGCATCAGGGTGATGAAGATGATCCAGAACACCAGCATGCGGCCGCGGTAGTTGAAGAACACCAGGCTGAAGGCGGTGATGCAGGCCAGGGTCACCTTGCCGATGACGACCCCGACGGCCACGATCAGCGTGTTGATGAACTTGGGACCGAAATCGGACAGCTCCCAGGCGGCAGTCAGGTTGGCCCAGAGCTGGTCGCCCGGCCAGAGTTCGACCGGCGCGGTGTTGACCGCCGTCAGGTCGTGGGTGGCGGCCACGAAGGCGATCCAGATCGGGAACAGGATCAGCAGCAGGCCAACCGCGAGGATGACATGGGTCGAGATGTTCAGAATGGGCGTGCGTTCGATCATGACCATGGTCCTCAGGTGTAATGCACGCGCTTTTCGACGTAGCGGAACTGCACGAAGGTCAGGGCCATCACGAGCAGCATGAGCACGATCGACTGGGCAGCGGCGCCCGAATAGTCGAAGCCGCGGAAGCCGTCGGAATAGATCTTGTAGACCATGAGGTCCGTGGCCCGGAACGGACCGCCGCCGGTCAGCGTATCGACGATGCCGAAGCTGTCGGTGAAGCTGTCGGTGATGTTGATCACGAGCAGGAAGAAGATGGTGGGCGTCAGCAGTGGCAGCTGCAGGTCGAACATGCGGCGCAGCGGACGCGCACCGTCTATGGCGGCCGCCTCGATCAGGCTGCGCGGGATCGACTGCAATGCAGCCAGGAAGAAGATGAAGCTATAGGCGACATGCTTCCAGGCCCCGGCGATCACGATGGTGAAAACCGATTGCCAGGCGATCTGTGTGGGATCCCAGAGGCCGGGCATGACCACGTTCAGATAGGAAAGGATGCCGGCATTGGGATTGAACACGAAGCGAAAGGCCAGGCCAACGGCCGGCGCGGCAATGGCATAGGGCCAGATCAGCGCAACGCGATAGGCCTTGTAGCCGGCCAGTTGCCGATCGACGAACACGGCGAGCGTCATGGCCATGACCATGGCGAGCGCGGTTGTGGCCAGTGCATACACGATCGAGACCTGCACCGAGGACCAATAGTAGGGGTCCGACAGAGTCTTGGCGAAGTTGTCGAAACCGACCCAGGTATTGCCACCGCCCCAGGGCTGTTCGAGGGTAAAGGCCCAGTATAGAGCCTGGGCAGACGGCCAGTAGAAGAACACGAAGATGATCAGGAGCTGGGGGGCCAGCAGCGCTGCGGCGACCCAGCTGAATTTGAAGTAAGCGCGACGCATCTACGGGTCTCCGGCGCCAAGAAATAGGACGCGGCCACAATGGCCGCGTCCCAGTCAGTGCAAAAGGCTCAGGGGAAGGACTTGCCCGGATAGGTACGGGCGAAGCGTGCCAGCAGATCGTTGCTGCGCGAGGCAGCGGTATCGAGGGCTTCCTTCATCGTCTTCTGACCGGCGAGAGCAGCCTCCACTTCGGCAGTCCACTCGGCACGGATCTGGATGAAGCTGCCCAGACGGATACCACGGGTCAGCGGGCCCGGCTCGGTGAAGGTCAGCGACTTGAGCGCGATGTCGCGGTTCACGTACGGCTGCTTGGCATAAAAGCCCTTGTCGAGAAGCGCCTGGTAGCCGGTCTTGGTGACCGGGATGTAGCCGGTGTTGGAGACGAAGAACTCTTCGGACTCGGGGGTGGCGAGGAAGGCGAGGTAGGCCGCGGCGGCCTTGTACTCGTCTTCAGTCTTGCCCGAGAGCACCCAGAGCGAGGCACCGCCCACGACGGTATTGTGGCGCTCGAAACCTTCGTAGACCGGGATCATCTGCACGTCCCAGTTCAGGCCGGCAGGAGCGATCTTGTGCACAGTGTTGTGGTCGGCGATCGAGGAGAAGAAGATCGAGCATTCGCCTTCCACGAAGCTGTCGCGAGCCGACTTGCCCGACTGGGCGGTACGGATCTGCGAGTAGCCTTCCTGGATCCAGCGCTGCTGGTCTTCCATGTGCTTGACGTGCTGGGTGGTGTTGAACAGCACCTGCGTGTCGAGGCCGTCATAGCCATTGTTGTTGCTGGCGACCGGGATGTTGTGGGCCATCGAGAACTGCTCGAGGTCGATCCAGGTCGAGGGCGCGTAGGCCATGGCACAGGCCTGGCCGGAGGCCTTGAGCGCCTTGAACGCCTCTTCCATGCCTTCCCAGGTCAGCGGGGCTTCGGTGAGGCCGGCCTTGGCGAAGTGGTCTTTGTTGAAGTAGTAGACCGGGGTCGAGGAGTTGAACGGCATCGAGAAGAAATCGCCGTTCGAGGCAGCGTAGTAGTTGGCAATGCCCGGGAAATAGTTGGACCACTCGACGGCGACGCCAGCGTCTTCCATGAGCTTCTTGACCGGGTAGAATTCACCCGAGAGCATCAGGTCGGCAGTGCCGGCGTCGAAGGACTGCACGATGGTGGGGTGCTTGCCGGCGCGGAAGGCGGCGATGGTGTTCTGAACGGCCTTTTCGTAGCCATCCTGGCCAACGCAGACGGCTTCATAGTCGGTCTGCGACGCGTTGAAGCGGTTGCAGGTTTCGAGCACGACGGCGCCGAGGTCACCGGTGAGGCCATACCAGTATTCGAACTTGACCGGTGCGGCCGAGACCGGGGCACTCATAAGCGCAGTGGAGGTTGCAGCCAGTGCTGCACCAAGCAGCCATTTGCGTGTCATCGGGTAATCTCCTGGGAAGGGATATCGGCGCCCTCGCCGAACCGGGGGACTCCTAGAGGCGTTGTTTGACGAACAGGTCTCAGTGACGTGACCGACACATGACGCTCTCATGATGGTCTCATGACAGCGCTGTCATGTGGATTTCACGGGCCGGGACTATGCGACGGCGCGCCTGATTCCTCTGATCTCACGCTGCCCTGGGAGCCCGCCGAAATGTCGCCCGACCTCGTCAAACCGCCCCAGTCCGCCCCGCTTGTCGGGCCCAGCCAGGCCGACCGGCTGGCGCTCCTCGCGCTCGAGCGCAGCGAAGCCAATCATGCCGCTGCGCTGGCCGGGCTCGTCAGCCTGCAGCGCGTCGAGGCCCCGCCGAGTCGGCTGACCGCGCCGCTCGGCTTTCCGCTCACGGTCGCGGCCTGGAACCTCGAGCGCTGCTATGCTGTCGAGGCGTCGGCGGCGCTGCTGATGCGCGAGCGGGTCGACGTGGCGCTGCTCTCCGAACTCGACAATGGCATGGCCCGCACCGGCCAGCGGCATACAGCCCGCGACCTGGCGACGGGCCTGGGCATGGCCTACGCGTTCGGGGTCGAGTTCCTCGAACTCGAGCTGGGGTCGGCCGTCGAGCTGGAATTCTGCCGCGACGAGACGAACCTGCATGGCTTTCACGGCAATGCCGTGCTCTCGCGCAGCCTGCTGCAGGCGCCGGTGATGGTGCGGCTCGAGGCGCATGGACACTGGTTCCGGCCGGAGAGTAAGGCCCGCCGCATCGGGACGCGCTGCGCCATCGTGGCGACCGTCATGACCACCGAGGGGCCGGTGCTGGTGGCTTCCGTGCATCTGGAAAACTCGGCCGGCGTCGATTACCGCCACGCCCAGATGCAGACCCTGCTCAGCGCCATCGATGGGCTCGCCGGCTCGATGCCCGCCATTGTCGGCGGCGACTTCAACACCGGTCTCAGCACCGACGGGGATGTCGAGCAGGAGACGCTGTTCGCCCTGGCCTATGGTCGCGGCTATGAACGCCATGGCGGACCGCTCGACCAGATGACCACCCGGCAGAGCCGGGTCAGCCGCACGCCACAGCGCGCCTGGAAGCTCGACTGGTTCCTGACGCGCGGGCTCGACGTGAGCGCCAGCCGCATCGTCCCCGCCGTGGCGCCGGATGGCGAGGTGCTGTCGGACCATGACATGGTCCTCGCGCAGATCACCGGCCTTCGGCGCTAGACGCGGTAGAAGGCGCGATACCACTCGACGAAACGGCGCACGCCCTCGCGCACCGAGGTGCCGGGCACAAAGCCGGTGGCGGCCTGCAGGGTGGTCACATTGGCAAAGGTGTTGGGCACGTCGCCGGGCTGCAGCGGCAGGAACTCTCGGATGGCCCTGATCCCCAGCGCGTCCTCGATGGCATCGACGTAGTCGCTCAGCTCGGTCGGATCGTTGTTGCCGATGTTGAAGAGCCGGAACGGCGCGTTGCTGGTTGCCGGATCGGGGTTGGCACTGTCCCAGTCGGGGTTGGGCTGCGCGATCTGATCACTGGCCCGGATCACGCCCTCGGCGATGTCGTCGACATAGGTGAAGTCGCGAATGTGCTTGCCGTGGTTGAAGAGCTTGATCGGCTCCCCGGCAAGGATGGCCTTGGTGAACGAGAACAGCGCCATGTCGGGTCGGCCCCACGGACCGTAGACAGTGAAAAAGCGCAGCCCCGTCGTCGGCAGGCGGAAGAGGTGGCTGTAGCTGTGGGCCATCAGTTCGTTGGCGCGCTTGGTCGCCGCATAGAACTGCAGCGGGTGGTCGACCCCCGCATGCTCGGAGAACGGCATGGTGGTGTTGGCGCCATAAACGCTGGAGGTCGAGGCATAGGTCAGATGCGGGACCGCCGCATGACGGCAGGCTTCGAGCATGTTGGTGAAGGCAACCAGGTTGCTCTCCACATAGGCATGCGGGTTCTCGAGGCTGTAGCGCACACCGGCCTGGGCAGCGAGATGGATCACCCGGTCGAAGGCATGGTCGGAAAAGCAGCCCTCTACCGCCGATCGATCCGCTAGGTTGGCGCGGACAAAGCTGAAGTCGCCATTGCCGCCCTGCAGCACACCGAGCCGTGCTTCCTTGATCGCCGGGTCGTAGTAGTCGTTGACGACGTCGAAACCGACGACGCTGTCGCCGCGCGCCAGGAGCCGCTGGGCGACATGAAAACCGATAAAGCCGGCCGCGCCGGTGACCAGAACACGCATCGCTCACCCTCTTTGCTGCCTTGGTAGGTCCTTGCCGTCGCCTCTGCAACCTGTGCCGTCCACGCGGCGTTCTGCACCCGGATGACGGAGAGCTCCCATGCTCATGAAAGCCGACGGCCCGCGTGAACTCGCCCGCTGCCTCGCGCAGTGCCACGCCCTGCTGCCCTATTGGAACGCCGAGGCGGACCGGGTGGCCCAACAGCTGGGCGCCGGGAACGATTCTGCCGCCCTGTTGGAAAGCCTGCAGACATCACCGCAGCGGTGTCGAGCCGGGCGAGTCGGCCCCCGGCCCATGTTGTCGCGCCTATGGCTGGCTGAGCATGCACCCCGAAAGTGACGCTGCGCGCGCCGAAGCCATTCGCCGATCCGCCTATTTCTTCTGGGAGCAGGACGGGCGACCCGAAGGCAGCGCGGACCGCTATTGGACGATGGCCGAAGAGGCGCATCGGCGGCAGGCCGATTATGACCGCTGGTTGGCCGAAAGCGCCGCGTCCGACGCCGAAACGATCAAGAGCACGCCCTAGTGGTTAATCCTCGTTAACCCGAATCCGGCATCTTGCTGGCAACCGGCGCGGCGCCGGAGGAGACGCGTTTGGCCAGCGAGGTGCAGATCGCCCTCCAGCCCACGGCTGGACAGGACCCGGCGGCGGCCATCGCCGCGGCGGCGACCCGGCTCGTCCGCCTCAGCATGGACATGCTGGTCCAGCAGGTCGGCCAGTCGATGGCCGGCAAGGTGCTGGCCGCGCCGCCCAATTTTCCGGCTGGCCTTGCGCAGATCGCCGTCGCCGATCAGGTGCTGACCCTCAAGCTCTCGTCGCCGCTGCCTGTCGGCACCGCCGTCCGGATCGACGTACAGCCCAGTACTGCGGGCAACTCCCCGACCATTCAGGTGCAGCCCCAGCCGTCCGGTCCAATACCACAGCCCCTCGCCGGTCCGATCCGGGCGCCGCTGCTGGTCGCCCCGGCCCTGGCGGCGCCGCAGAGCCCGAACCCGCCCGCCCCCATGGGGGCACCGCCAGCGCCCTTACAAGCGGCCGGGCCAGCTGCTTTACCGTCGGCACCACCTCCAACCCCGCTGCCGACAGCGCCCCCGGCGCCGACCCAACGCGCCGTCGCGCGTCCGTTGCAGGCGCCCGCGCAAGCCCAGACCCCCGCTCCGGCTGCCCAGCCCACGGCGCTCGCCAGCCCATCCCCGGCCGTCGCCGCGCAACCGGCGCCGGCACACACCCCTGCGGCTCCCTCCTCTGCAGCACCTGCGGCCACGGCACCCGTCGCGCCGGCACCCGTCGCAGCGGCGGTCGCCCCTGTCCCCGCTGGGCTCCCGCATGCCGAGGGGCCCGACAGTGTGCCGCCGCAGACAGTACCCGCAGGCGGGCCAGGGCCGACCCTCTTGCCGGTCAGTCCGCCGCCGACCCAGGCGGCCCCTCCATTGCTGCCGTCATCGCCGCGGCCGAGCGCGACCACCGTGGCACCGCCATCGGTTCTGCCGCTGGCAGTCGCCGACCCCATCGACCCGCCCGTCGCGCCGCAGCGCGTGGCGCAGACCACGCCGCAGTCGCCGGCCTCTGCGCCGATCGCTGCGCCCCCGCTGCCCGCGGCGCCGCAGCAGCATCAACTGCTGCAGCGGCTCACCCAGGCGTTCTCCCCGCCCACACCGGTACCGGCGGCGCCGGCTTCGGGCAGTGCGGCGCAACTGGTCAGCGCCGCAACCACCCAGGCGGCAGCACAGCAACAGAGCCAGGCGCCGCTGTTGCAGGCACTGGCGGTTCGACTGCCGCAGCTGCCACCGGCGGTCGCCGAAGCGGCAGCGCGCCTCCTCGCCGGGCGCGTCAACCTCGACCGGGGTGCGCCGACGGCCGAAACCCTGAAACAGGCGGTGCTGCGTTCGGGTGTGTTTCTGGATGCACCGCTCAAACCCGGCACGCCTCCCGATACACGGCAGGCCCTGCAGCAATTGCGGACCGCGCTTTTCGGCTGGCTGGGTGCCGACGTCGAGCCTGTCCCCTCGGTCGAGCGCCGTCCGCCGCCGCCGGCGCGCGGCGACGTGCCCCGAGCCCAGCCGCCCGAGCTGCCTCCGGCGACCGAAGGCAGTGCCCGCGAGGCGGGGCGCAGCCTGCTCGGCCAGGTCGAAGGCGCCCTGTCCCGGCTCAAGCTGCTGCAGCTCACCAGCCAGACCACCGATGCCAGTCGGCCCGCCGGGGCGATTGCGGCACCGATGGAATGGAACCTCGAGGTCCCCATGATGATCGGGCGCGAGCTGACGCTCGCGCAGATCCAGATTTCGCGCGAAGACAAGTCGAAGGCCGAGGCGCGGGAAAAGAACTGGCGGCTGCGCTTTGCGCTCAACTTCTCCGTGCTGGGCGAGGTCGGCGCGCAGGTGGCCATGGTGGGCAGCAAGACCAGCGTGGCGCTCTGGGCCGACGACGCCGTCACTGCCGACGCGCTCGAAGACATGTTGCCCGAGCTGGCGCCGGCCTTTGCAGCGCGCGGTCTGGATCTGGTGGCGCTCAGCGTGCGGCGCAGTGCCCCGCGCGACGAAGTCCGGCCGGCCGGCCGGCTGATGGACAGTCTCAGATGAGCGAGAGCCCGATCGATCCGCAGAAATATGCCGTCGCCCTCGAATATGAAAAAGGCAGTCGCGAGGCGCCGCGAGTCATTGCCAAGGGGCGCGGCCTGATTGCCGAGCGGATCATCGCGCTGGCCGAGGAGAACGACATCGTCATCGAGGCCAATCCGATGCTGGCCAAGGCGCTCAGCGGCGTGGAGATCGACGACGAAATCCCGGTCGAGCTGTTCGAGGCAGTGGCCGAAGTGATCGGCTTTGTGCTGCGCGCCCGCGCGCGTCTGCTCTAGCTAACCGACATCGTAGATCACTACGCCCTGCAGCTGCGAGCTGTTGGTGAAGCTGGCGTTGGTGAGGGCGGACGAGGCGCCGCTGCCCGACCCGAAGAGCGACAGCGTGGTGCCGCCGCTCGCCACGGTGCCCTGGATGGCGCCCGACACGGCGATCAGGCCGTTGGCCCAGCCCATGGTCAGCACGCCCGGCACCGCTGCGGCAAGCGCCGCGAACGGGAGCCCGGTCAGCGCCGCCGCGCCGGTCGACGACCCCTTGGCGGAAAGCTGCAGAAAAAAGGTCGCGATGCAGAGCCGGCCGATGCGAGTATAGCGCCCGGCATTGCTCCCGCCATAAGTCAGCCCGACCGCGCCACCGCCGAAGGTCAGGCCAGGGGTCCAGGTGCCTTCGCGATAGTCGTCGAGTGTGGTCGGGTCGGTCGAGGGCAGCGCCGTGGCGGGAAAGCGCAGGTGTCCCGCTGGCAGCAGGATGCTGCCGGTCGCCCGGTCGACCAGCAGCGCGTCCGTCCAGCTGACGCCATCGACCGATACCTTGACGTGCAGGTCGTCGTCGCCGGACAGGCCGATCTCGGCATGGCCCACGTCGGTGGTCTGGAACAGCTGGCTGGCGGTATCGATCGCGGAAGCCTTGTTGATCACCAGTCGGTGGCTGCTGCCGTCATGGGAAAAGCGGCTGGCATGGGCGGCAAGCGCGAACCGGGTGCTCAGGTCCGGCGTTGCATTGATGCCGAGCATGGCGGGATTGCCCGCCAGCGGCGCCCAGCTGCCGGCCGTGCGGCGGACGAATTCGGCATCGTCCTCGACATAGAGCAACCACCCATCGAGCGGGGCGTGGAACATCCAGGCGCCGTCGACGAAACAGGCGATCTTGCCTTCCTTGCCACTCCAGTCCCCGGTGGGCAGTGCAGCCACCAGATAGGCGTCGCCCTCGCCAGGCATGGAGGGCGGGCTCGCCAGGCTGCGCGATTTCACCACCGGCTGGACCAGCAGGTCGAGGGCCCGCATGGCTTCGTTGAACGTCACTTGCTTTTGCGCCTGCTGCGGGGCGATGTAGGGCAGCTTGAGCCGGGGCGTCGTATCCATGGCGTGTCGTTTGCTCCTTGAACATCACCCAGCCTAAGGCAGCCCGCGCTGGCGGGGATAAGTGGAGACTGCAATGGTCCGGACAATCGCCGACCTCGAAACGCCCTGCGTGCTTATCGACCTCGACCGGGTCGAGGCGAACCTGAACCGGGCCCAGGCGCATGCGGACGCCAATGGTTATGCGCTGCGACCCCACATCAAGACCCATAAGCTGCCGCGCTTTGCCAAGCGCCAGCTCGAACTGGGGGCCCGCGGCATCACCGTACAGAAGCTGGGTGAGGCCGAAGTGATGGCCGACGCGGGCCTTTCCGACATCTTTCTGCCCTACAACATCCTGGGCGCGAGCAAGCTCAAGCGGCTCAAGGCGCTCAACGACCGGATCAGCATCGCCGTCACTGCCGACAGTCCCGATACCGTCGCCGGCTATGCCCAGGCCTTCGCCACTGGCAAGCCGCTGACGGTCCTCGTGGAATGCGATACCGGCAGCAAGCGCTGCGGCGTGCAGACGCCGGCGCAGGCGCTGGCCCTGGCGCGGCAGATCGAAATGGCGCCGGGCCTCCGCTTCGGTGGCCTGATGACTTATCCGCCGGGCGGCAAGATCGATCTGGCCGAAGCCTGGCTGCGCGAGGCGACGGACCTCTTCGCCCAGGCCGGCATTCCTGTCCCCAGGGTCACCAGCGGCAATACACCCGACATGTGGCACACCGGCCAGAGCGTGGTCACCGAACGGCGTCCGGGCACCTATATCTACTACGACCGCCTGCAGGTGGCGGCGGGCGCCGCAAGCTTTGACGACTGCGCCCTCACGGTGCTGGCTACCGTGGTCAGCCGCCCGACGGCCAACCGCATCGTGCTCGATTCGGGGTCGAAGTCGCTCTCGAGCGATATTGCCAGCCTCGAGGGCTATGGCCTCATCCAGGGTACCGACGTCACCCTCAAGTATCTCAACGAGGAACATGGGGTGATCGAGCTCGCCGCGCCGTCCGACAGCCCGCGAGTCGGGGAGCGCGTGCGCATCGTCCCCAACCACGCCTGCGTGGTCTCGAACCTGTTCGACGTGGTCAACCTGGTGTCGGGCGACACGGTGATCGAGACGGTTCCCGTTGCGGCCCGAGGCAGAGTCGACTAGACCAGCCGCACAAACAAGGTGGTATCAAAATGGTCGCTGATTGGTATGACGGCTTCGAGCTGACAAGTCTGTGGAGCGCGGAGGACAGCCGCTATCGGCTGACGCTGACCAATCACTCCAGCACCCCGGTTTCGGGCTTTTCGCTCGGCTTTACCGGCCATGCCTCGGTCAGCGCGGATGCCCCGATCACCGGGGGCCGCCTGGTGCGCCGGCTGTCGAACTATTGCGAGATCGCGGCCCCGTCCGACCTCGTGCTGGTGCCCGGCGCCAGCTGGGAGATCGAGATCGGCAAGCTCGAATTCCCGATCCGGCACTGGACCGACGGCATGGCGACTGGTTTCGTCATCCTTGCCACCGGTGAAACCCTGCCGGCGCTGACCCGGCCGGTCGCCCTCGCCGGCTCGGACGCCCGCCGCAAGCGCGGCACCATGGCCATGCCGGTGCCTGATGCACCGCCGGTGCAGGTCTCGATCGTGCCGTGGCCGCGTGAGGTCGAGGTCGCCGGTCGGCGCTCCCCGCCGCTCGGCCTCGCCATCATGGGCGAAGACGAGGCCACCGAGACCGTGGCCGACAATTTCACCGCCCTCACCCAGTTCCTGTTTCCGGGTGAAGGTCTGGTGCGCGACGACGAAGAGGGCGGCTATCCGGTCGATATCCGTTTTGATCGCGAGCTGGCCGAAGACGCTTATGTCATCAGCTTTTCTCCGGACGGCGCCGAGATCGCCGGCGGCGCCTATACCGGCCTGTTCTACGGCCTGGTAACGCTCGGACAGATCCAGCGCGGGGCGCGGCTTTATCCGCAAAGCTTCTGCTTTCCGACCGACGGAAGCATTGCCGACAGTCCGCAGATGCGCTGGCGCGGCTGCCATCTCGACGTGGCGCGGCGGTTCTATTCGAGTGAAGAGGTCAAGCAGTTCCTCGCCATCATGGCCTGGAACAAGCTCAACGTCTTCCACTGGCATCTGTCGGACGACGAGGCATGGCGGGTCGAGATCGAGGCCTATCCCGAGCTGGTGGAAAAGGCGGCCTTCCGCGGCCATGACCTGGATATCCCGCCGCTCCTGGGTTCGGGCCCCGAGATTACCGGCGGCTACTATACCAAGGACGCCATCCGCGACATCGTCGCGGTCGGCGAGGATTTCGGCATCGAGATCGTGCCCGAGATCGACGTGCCCGGCCATTGCTATGCCATGCTGCAGGCCCTGCCGCAGCTCAAGGATGCCGGCGAGAACGGGCTCTATCTGTCGATCCAGGCCTTCCCCAACAACTGCCTCAACCCCGGCGTCGACGCCGTCTACGACGTGGTCGAGACCATCTTCGGGGAAATGATCGAGCTCTTCCCCTCGGCCTTCTTCCATGTCGGGGCCGACGAAGTGCCGGTCGACGCCTGGGCGACCTCGCCCCAGGCCAATCGCTTGCGCGCCGAGCTGGGCGTGGAGGGCGCGGCGCCGCTGCAGGCTTTGTTCCTGCGCCGTCTGCAGGATTTTCTCACCGCACAGGGCAAGATCACCGGCGCCTGGGAGGAAGCCGCCTTGGGCGGCGGCATCGATAAGGACAACTGCTATCTGGTGGGCTGGCACAAGAAGGAATCGGCCCAGCGCCTCGCCGCCGAAGGCTATCAAGTGGTGGTGGCGCCTGGTCAGACCTATTATCTCGACATGGCCAATGGCCCCGACTGGCACGAATGCGGCGCTGCCTGGGCCGGCTGGTCGTCGCCCGAAACCGCCTACTCCTTCGTCCCCAACGAAGGCTGGAGCGCGGCGGAAACCGCCAATCTGATGGGCGTGCAGGCCTGCATCTGGTCCGAACCGATGAACGAGCGCGCCGTGTTCGACCGGCTGGTGTTCCCGCGCCTTTCGGCCATCGCCGAAACCGGCTGGACCGCGCCGGAGCGCAAGGATTACGCGCGCTTTGCCGCCCTGGTCGGCCTGATGCCCAATCTCTACGGCAATTACGAGAGCCCCTGATGCCCGATCTTCTCGTCCGCCTTTACGATCTGCCGGCCCTTTCGGCAGAGGCCCGGGTGGCCGAGAGCGGCGTCATCGTGCGCCGCGCCCTGCCCCCGGAGCGCCACCTGGTGCTCGACTGGATCGAAACTCGCTTCGGGCGCGGCTGGGCCAGCGAGGCCGCCGTCGCGATCTCGAGTCTCCCCGTTACCTGCTGGGTCGCCGTGCGGGATGGTCAGATGCTCGGCTTTGCCTGCCACGACGCGACTGCCAAGGGCTTTTTCGGACCTACGGGCGTGGCCGAGAGCGCGCGCGGCCATGGCATCGGCGAGGCCCTGCTCAGCGTCACCCTGCGCGGCATGCGCGAGGCCGGCTATGGCTATGCGGTCATCGGCGATCCGGGGCCGATGGAGTTTTACCTGAAGCGTCTCGACGCGCTGGCAATCCCCCGCTCCGAACCGGGCGTCTATGCCGGCATGCTCAGGCGCGCCGACTAACCCTATCTTTACTGCCCAGGGCTAGACTTGCTCGCTGGAACGCCCGCTTACGCTGGGTTTCGGAGCTGTCGACATGTGCCCGCCGCCTACCGACCGGATTGACGCGGACGATGTCGAGGACGTCGAGTCCGGCAGCGAAAAGACCCACGCTCTGGTGACGGCCAAGCTGCGGCGCACACAGCGCCTGCTGCGTCGGCAGACTGCGCGGCTCGAGGCGACGCTCGAGGCCGTGGCGCACGGTTTTGCCATGTTCGACAGCCGCGACCGGCTGATCACCTGCAACCTGGCCTTTCTAACCCACTACGCCCTGCCGGTCAGCTGCGCCCGCACCGGCACCAGCCTGCAGCGCATTCTCGACGCGCGGGTGACCGCCGGGACCCATACCGGCAGCCCCGAGGCCTTTGTCACCGACCATCTGGCCCTGGCGCGGACGCCGCATGGCGTGAACCGCGCGGAGCATTTGGCCACGGGCGAATGCCTCCTCGTCAGCGTCCGGCCGATGGCCGATGGCGGCTGGGTCTGGACGCAGCGCACCGCGCCGATGCCCGCTAACGCCGAGGCGCCGGTGGCCGCAGCGCCGACCGCAGAATCCATCCTGCCCGAGCCGACTGCAGCCGATCTGGACGAACTTCCGGACGATGCAGCGCCGCTGGACGAGGCGCCGACACCGACCGTTGTCGACGCGATCGGAGAGGATGCGATCACGCCCGAGCTGCAGGACAAGATCGACGACCTGATGCCAGGCTTTGACATTGGCGATGCGCTCGAGGCCTTCGGCGATCTCGCCGATCATGCCGAAGCGCCGGCAGACGCCGACGAATCCGAGGCGTTCCCTACTGATGACGACGCCGCGCTCGACGCGGCAGCGATGGCGGCCGAGACCGCGCTCGATGCCGCCCTCGCCGCGACCCTGGCGGAGGTCCCCGGCGGCGCGGATGCCATCGAACTCGAGGCGCTGGACGGGTTGTCTGACGGCGACGCCGTCATGGACGCGCCGACCGAGCCCATCTCGCTCGCGGTCTCCGACGATCCGCTGGCGCTCGCCCTCGACTCGCTGGGCGATACTGCTGACGACCTCGACGGCGAACCGGCCGACCCCCTCGCTGCCTGGGCAGACGACCTGGCGGCAGAGCGTTTTGAGTTGGACGCTGCGCCCGCGGAAGAGGAGATGTCCGAAACGCTCGGGTTCGCGGAAGACACCGGCCCATCGGAAGCCGCGCCGCTCTTTGCTGATGCGGCCACATTGGCCGACGAACTGCAGCGGGGCCTGGATGCCGGGGAGTTTGGCCTCCTTTACCAGCCGATCCTGAGCATGCGCAGTCAGGCCATTGTCGGTTTCGAGGCGCTGCTGCGCTGGCACCATCCGCGTCACGGCGAACTGCCGGCCGCGCAGTTCCTGCCGCTCGCCGAATCCAGCGCGCACATGCTGCCGCTGGGTCTGTGGGTGCTGCAGCAGGCGCTGGCCGAGGCAGCCCATTGGCCCGAGCGCTACCGCGTCGCGGTCAATCTCTCGCCGGCGCAGTTCCGCCAGGCTGATCTTGCGGCCCTGCTGCCCGACCTGCTCGCCAGCCACGGCGTCAGCCCGGCGCAACTGGAACTCGAGTTCACCGAGTCGCTGTTTGTCGAAGACGGCGAAGCCAATCTCGACCGGCTCAAGCAGCTGCGGGAACTCGGTATCGGCCTGGCGCTCGACGATTTCTGCGCCGGGCAATCCTCGATCCGCGACGTGCTGGCCTTTGCCTTCGACCGGATCAAGGTGGATGGCGATTTCATCCGTCTGGCCGATGCGAGCGAGCCGGCGCCGGCCGTAGTGCGGGCCTTTGCCGAACTGGGGCAGTGGCTGGATATTCCGGTGACCGCCGAGGGAATCGAGACTGCCGAGCAGCTGCGCGCCGTGCACGCGCTGGGCTATGCCGAAGCGCAGGGTTTCCTTATCGCCCGACCGCTGGATCGGGACGCGCTGATCGGGCTGATCGGGGCGGACTATCGCAACGCCGCCGCCGATGCGCTGGCCGACTTCGACCTCGATTCACTGGGCGCGACGGCCTAGTCCAACTGCCTTCTGCGCTTGCATACAAAAAAGGGCGGGATTGCTCCCGCCCTCTGGTTCATCATCCTAGCGGATGAAGAACACGATGATGATGATCAGCCAGATCGGCACGCCGAGCAGCCACAGTCCAATGCCTCGAAACATGGGAGTCTCCTTTTTCGTGCTTACCAGCGGCGGAAGATGCTGGAGAAATCCGCGTTCTCGTCGCGGTGATTGCCGCCCTTCTGGGCCGCCCAATAGGCGCCGACAGCGCTGACCAGCAGCGAGGCGGCGGTGAGGAAGGCAGCCAGAACGGTCATCTTGCGGGCCGCTTCGGCGCGTTCGGCGGCTTCGGCCTTGGCCGCGTCCATCGCTGCCATCACCTGGTCGACCCGGGTTTCGGCTTCTGCCTGGGTCATGCCGGTATTGGTAGCGACGGCCTGGGCGAGATAGCTGCGGTCCGGAGCGGGAAGGTCGCCGCTGAGCGCGCTCTGGGCAAAGATGCGGCCGGCCTCGGCCCGCAGAGCCGAGTTATCGGCCGCCGGGGCGGTTGCCGACGACGGCGTCGTCGTCAGAGCTGTAGCGGCTGGCGTTGTCGCCGGTGCGTCGGTTGCCGGAGCGGTCGTCGTTTCGGCGGCGGGTGCGGCTGCCGAGTCGGCCGGGGTCGCAGGGCGGAACAGCAGGTCGGTGAAATAGGCGTCCGGATTGCCGGCAGCGCCTTCGGCGGCACCGCCAGCGACGTCGGAAGCCGCATTGGTGACCGCACCGGCAATGTTGCCGACGCTGGTGGCTGCTGCACCAAGGCCGCTGACGGCGATGATCGCCCCCAGGATCAGGGCACCCGCCCAGACGAGCAGACCGTGAGCACCGTCACGCACATCGCTCTCCTGCTCGGTGGCATCGCCATGCCGCTTGCGCAGCCGGCCGGTGATGTAGCCGCCGGCCATGAAGCTCGAGATCTGCACCCAGAGCAGCCAGCTGGCTGCCGCAATGGCGATCCAGATGGTGGGGACGTCATCGGCGGCGTTGAAATTGGTAAAGCTCAAACCGATGGCCGAGCCGAAGGTCAGCAGGACGATCGAGATGGCCGAAGCTATGGCGATGCCGGCGACGATGGCGGGCCAGTCCACATAGCTGCGTTCGTCAGTCTGGGTCGGTGCAGGACCAACCACGACATCGACTTCTGAGGGATAGGTCATCTTGTGGTTCTCCGTGTTTTGGGGCCGCTCAGCGCAGGCCGAAGAACGACAGGACGGCAAGGACGACGACGACAAGGCCGACGAGGTAAATGATGCCATTCATGGGATGTGCCCTTCTGTGACGCGTTTCGATCACGACACAATTGCGGCAGCGCCCTTTGGTTGCCGCAGCTTCGCCCAAATATTGAGCAGCTTTCGCGGGAACCTTTCGGCGGGTTTTGCGTAGCAGGGCAAAAAAACGGGGCGGGGATCGCTCCCCGCCTCGCGTCGTTTCGAAAGCAGAAACCGCTTACTTCAGCGCGTCGGTGACGACGGTGGAATAGGCGCCTTCGGGCTGCTTGGTGATGATCGACTGGTCGAGCAGCGCCTTGACCGTACGGTCGTAGACGGCGATGTCGAGCGCCGGGTCGGTGGGGTCGACCAGCTTGCTGACTTCGCCAACCATGTACTTCTGGGCGGCGAGCGTCGCGGCACCGGTCTCGTCGCTGTCCACGACGATCTGCGCGGCTTCGTCGGCATTGTCGAGCGCGTACTGCCAGCCCTTCATCGAGGCCTTCACGAAGCGGGTATAGGCGTCGACCTTGGCCGGATCGGCCAGGGTGTCTTCCATCACATAAAGGCCGTCTTCGAGCAGGTCGTTGCCCAGTTCGGAATAGTTGAAGATGGTCAGGTTGTCCGGGCCATAGCCGGCTTCGAGGGCCTGGCCATATTCGTTGTAGGTCATGACCGAGATGCAGTCGGCCTGCTTCTGGATCATGGGCTGGATGTCGAAGCTCTGCTGCAGCACCTTGACGTCGCCGCCTTCAGCGGTCGACAGGCCGAGCTTGTTCATCCAGGCAAAGAACGGATACTCGTTGCCGAAGAACCAGACGCCCAGGGTCTTGCCCTTGAAGTCGGCTTCGGAGGTGATGCCGGTTTCCTTGGGGCAGATCATCATCAGGCCGGCCTTCTTGAACGGCTGCGCGATGTTGACCAGCGGCACGCCCTTTTCGCGGGCCGACAGGCCAGCGGCCATCCAGGTGACGATGATATCGGCGCCACCGCCGGCGATCACCTGCTCGGGCGCCACGTTCGGGCCACCGGGCACGATGGTGATGTCGAGGTTCTCTTCGGTATAAAAGCCCTTCGCCTTGGCCACGATATAGCCGGCGAACTGCGCCTGGGTCACCCACTTGAGCTGCAGCGTCAGCTTGTCCTGTGCCAGCGCGGCGGTCGCAGTCAGCGCCATGGCGCCGGCTGCCAATGCCATAAGTAGCTTTTTCATGTTCGTTGTCCCTACCCCAGTTATGCCCGTCCACCACGGACGGACGGATGCCAGAAGGTGATGGCCCGTTCGATCAGGGCGATCACACCGTAAAAAGCAGACCCCGCCACCGCCGCAACGGCGATCTCTGCCCAGACGAGGTCGATATTGAGCCTGCCGACCTCGGTCGAAATCCGGAACCCCATTCCCACGATGGGGGTCCCGAAGAACTCGGCTACGATTGCGCCGATCAGCGCCAGAGTCGAGTTGATCTTGAGGGCATTGAAGATGAAGGGGGCTGCGGCGGGCAGTCGCAGCTTGAGCAGCGTCTGCCAGTAGCCGGCCGCATAGGTCCGCATCAGGTCGCGCTCGATGGAGCTGGCAACGTTGAGCCCCGCCACCGTGTTCACCAGCATGGGGAAAAAGGTCATGGCGACGACCACGGCGGCCTTGCTGGGCCAGTCGAAGCCGAACCACATCACCATGATCGGGGCGATGCCGATGATGGGGAGCGCCGAGACGAAATTGCCGATCGGCAGCAGGCCGCGCTTGAGGAAAGGTGAACGGTCGACCAGGATTGCCACGACAAAGCCGGCGCCGCAGCCCATGACATAGCCGGCGAGCACCGCCTTGAGAAAGGTCTGCTGGAAGTCGGCGATCAGGGTGGGGATCGAATTGACCAGGCGGTCGAAGATCTGACTGGGCGCCGGCAGCAGCACCTGGGGCACGTTGGCGCCACGCGTCACGAGCTCCCAGCCCAGGAGCAGCGCCAGGCCGAACACCAGCGGGATCAGCAGGCCGAAAACCCGCCCCGTGATGCGCCGTTCGCGGATCGCCTGCGACAGCCGCTCGACAAACAGCCAGGAAAACAGCCAGCAGGCCAGCAGGCCCAGCCAGAAATAGGGCGGCTCGCTCTCGTGCAGCGGCAAGGTCAGCAGCAGTCCGACCGCGCCGATCAGCATCTGCACGCCATCGAACCAGACCGGCAGCGGCCGGCGAAAGCGCAGCAGCGAGACCGTGCCCAGCGTCAGAAAGAACAACAGCGGCAGCGGCGCCGCGCCTTCGGCCAGCGCCATGCCCAGAGCTACCGCGCTCGAAAGCCCGGAGAGCCAGGCGAGAATGGTCTGCAGCCGGCTCATGCCCGCGCTCCCATGCGCCGGTTGGCCATGGCCTCGGCCGCGCCGACAGCGATTACCAGCATTGCGGCAAGACCGGCTGCGATGAACAGCGCCGCCCAGATCTGCACGGTCTGACCGTTATAGGAGCCCGTCAGCAGCCGCACGCCCAGTCCGCCGCCGGCATTGTTGGAGAGTTCGCCGACCACTGCGCCGATCAGCGAGATGGCGATGCCGACCTTCATGGAGGCAAACAGGAACGGGATGGCCGAGGGCCAGCGCAGCTTGGAAAACACCTGCCAGGGCGAGGCGCTGTAGGTGCGCATCAGGTCGAGCTGGATGGCTTCGGGGGTGCGCAGACCCTTGACCATGCCGACCACCACCGGGAAAAAACTCAGATACATCGAGATCAGCGCCTTGGGCAGCAGACCGGTAACCCCGACCGCCCCCAGGCCGACCACCACCATGGGCGCGATGGCCAGGATCGGAATGGTCTGGCTGGCGATGATCCAGGGCATTAGTGACCTGTCCGAGGCGTCGTTGTGGACGATCACCACCGCCAGCCCGATGCCGAGCAGCGTCCCCAGGGCAAAGCCCAGCAGCGTAGCCGACAGCGTGATGCCGGCGTGGTAGGCCAGCGAGCGCTTGGACGCGATGTCGGTGCCGATCGTCGCAGTCCAGATCTCGCCGATCACCTGATGGGCAGAGGGCAGCACCGGCTTGTCCTGCGACCAGGTCGAGACCGCAAATTGAGTGAACGGCACGTTTTCCAGACCCGCGCGCTGGTCGAGCGTCTGCTGCCAGGGGGCGTTCATCATTATGGCGGCGGCATACCAGACGACCACGATCGTCGCGAGGACGATCAGGATGGGCAGGTTCTTGCCGTCGACGAGCTGGCGCACGCTTTACTCCTCGTAGGAGTGGCCGGCGCGCAGGCCGTCGCGCACCCGCGCCGCCAGGCGCAGGAATTCCGGGGTCTCGCGGATATCGAGCGGCCGCTCGGCCGGCAGATCACTTTCGATGATGTCGGTCACCCGGCCCGGTCGCGGGCTCATCACCACGATCTTGGTCGACAGGTAGACCGCTTCGGGGATTGAATGCGTGACAAAGGCGATGGTCTTTTTGGTCCGCGCCCAGAGCTTGAGCAGCTCGGAATTGAGATGGTCACGGACGATCTCGTCGAGCGCCCCGAACGGTTCGTCCATCAGCAGCAGGTCAGCGTCAAAGCTCAGCGCCCGGGCGATCGAGGCGCGCTGCTGCATGCCGCCGGAGAGCTGCCAAGGGTACTTTTTCTCGAAACCGGCGAGGTTGACAAGCTCGAGCGTGCGCTTGATGCGCGCCGCCCGATCGGAGAGACCCATGATCTCGAGCGGCAGCGCGACGTTCTGCTCGATGGTCCGCCACGGATAGAGCGCGGGCGCCTGGAACACGTAGCCATAGGCCCGGTTGAGCCGCGCGTCGCCGGGCGAGGTGCCGTTGACGGTGATGCGGCCCGATGTCGGCTGTTCGAGATCGGCAATGACGCGCAGAAACGTCGTCTTGCCGCAGCCGGACGGTCCAATGAAGGAGACGAACTCGCCGGTACCAATCTCGAGATTGACGTCGGAAAGGGCGATCACGTCGCCATCATTGGTCGAAAAAGTCAGGCCGAGATTTTTGGCGGAGACGACGCTGGCCAAACCTTACACCCCGCTCTGCGGGATGCCGGTGCGTTCGACCTTGCGCGGCGCGGTGATCTCTTTCCACTGGCTCAGTGCCCGGTTGACCGGGTTCTTTGCCTCGCGCGGCACGAACTGGCCGTGCCCCTGGCGGGTATCCAGACTGTCCTCGGTCACCGCCACATGGCCGCGGGTCAGCACGAAGCGCGGCAGGCCCTCGACCTCGAAGCCCTCAAACACGTTGTAGTCGATGGCCGACTGCTGCTTGCTCGCCGCGATGGTCTTTTTCCGCTTCGGATCCCAGACGATCAGATCGGCATCGGCGCCCACCAGCACGGCGCCCTTTTTCGGGTAGAGCCCCAGGATCTTGGCGATGTTGGTCGAGGTCACCGCGACGAACTCGTTCATGGTCAGCCGGCCAGTCTTGACGCCATGCGTCCAGAGCACCGGCAGGCGGTCTTCGAGGCCACCGGTGCCGTTCGGGATCTTGGCGAAGTTGCCGATGCCATTGCGCTTTTGCGCCGTGGTGAAGGCGCAGTGGTCGGTGGCGACCACCTGCAGCGACCCCGACTGCAACCCGGCCCAGAGCGAGTCCTGATGCTGCTTGTTGCGGAAGGGCGGGCTCATGACGCGGCGCGCCGCATAATCCCAGTCGCGGTTGAAATACTCGGTCTCGTCGAGCACCAAGTGCTGGATCAGCGGCTCGCCATAGACGCGCATGCCCTTCTGCCGGGCCCGGCGGATGGCCTCGTGCGCCTGCTCGCAGGAGGTGTGGACGATATAGACCGGCACGCCGGCCATGTCGGCGATCATGATGGCGCGGTTGGCGGCCTCACCCTCCACTTCCGGCGGCCGCGAATAAGCATGGCCTTCCGGCCCATTATTGCCCGCATCAAGCAGTTTCTGGGTCATGGAGGCGACGACGTCGCCGTTCTCGGCATGCACCAGCGGCAGCGCGCCCAGTTCTGCGCAGCGCGAGAACGACGAGAACATCTCGTCGTCATTGACCATCAGGGCGCCCTTATAGGCCATAAAGTGCTTGAAGCTGGTGATGCCGCGATCGACGACATCGGCCATCTCGTTGAAGACCTGCTCGCCCCACCAGGTGATCGCCATGTGGAACGAATAGTCGGCGCTCGCCTTGCCGGTCTTGTTGTCCCACATCTTGAGCGCATCGAGCAGCGACTGGTTGGGTGAGGGCAGGCAGAAATCCACCACCATGGTGGTGCCGCCGCTCAGCGCTGCGCGCGTGCCCGACTCGAAATCATCGGCCGAGTAGGTGCCCATGAACGGCATTTCCAGGTGGGTATGCGGATCGATGCCGCCCGGCATGACGTAGCACCCGGTCGCATCAAGCGTTTCCCCGCCGGACAAATCCGGCCCGATCTCGGTGATCGTGCCGTTCTCGACCCGGATGTCCGCCTTGTAGGTCAGGTCCGCGGTGACGATGGTGCCGTTTTTGATAATGGTCATTGCTCAGTTCTCCCGATGGCGTCCCCTCGCCCCGAAGGGGAGAGGGTGGCTGGCGCAAAGCGCCAGCCGGGTGAGGGTCTGTGCCCAGCGATGATGGCCCGGAGAAGGGTCTCTACGCCTGCCAGGTCCGACAAAACTTCATTGTTCCAGAAACGAAGGATGGAGAATCCCTCATTGTTGATGAAGGCCGTACGTCCGGCTTCACTTGGATCATCTGCGTGCTGGCTTCCATCGATCTCGATCACCAGCATCCTGTCGCGGCAGACGAAGTCCGCGATGAACGGGCCTATGGGGTACTGGCGAACGACCTTGAGACCCTCGACGCTCCGATTGCGCACGAGATTCCAAAAACGCATCTCTGCCTCGGTAGATCTCGAGCGAAGACCACGGGCCCGGTCGATCGCCTGGGCCGGGCGCTTGGCCCTCACCCGGCGCTGCGCGCCACCCTCTCCCCGTCGGGGAGAGGGGACCGAATGATCCGAACCGCCCCCCGTCATCATCACCCCACAATCTCCGCCGTTTCCAGCACTGCGTGCAACAGCACGTCGCAGCCGGCGCCGGCCCAGTCCTTGGAGATCTCTTCGGCCTCGTTGTGGCTCAACCCGCCGACGCAGGGGCACATGATCATCACCGAGGGAGTGACGCGATTCATCCAGCAGGCGTCGTGCCCGGCACCCGAGATGATGTCCATGTGGCTGTAGCCGAGCTTTTCGGCAGCGTTGCGGACCCGCGTGACCAGCGTGGGGTCGAAGGCCACCGGATCGAAATGCCCCACCGCTTCCACCGCGCAGCCGATGCCGAGTGCCGCGCAGATCTTTGCCGCCTCCGCCTCGATCCTTGCCCGCATCCGGTCGAGCTTGGCCTGCTCGGGCGAGCGGATGTCGACGGTGAACACCACCGTGCCGGGCAGCACGTTGCGCGAGTTGGGCGAAAATTTCACCTGCCCGACGCCGCCGACGGCGCCCGGCTGCTCGCCCATCGCGACGTCCTGCACCATCTCGAAGATGCGGGACATGGCAAGTCCGGCATTGACCCGCATAGCCATCGGCGTCGAGCCGGTATGGGCCTCCTTGCCGGTGAGGGTGAATTCGAGCCACCACAGGCCCTGGCCGTGCGTCACCACGCCGATCTGCTTGTCTTCAGCTTCGAGGATCGGGCCCTGCTCGATGTGGTACTCGAGATAGGCGTGCATCTTGCGCTGACCAACCGGCTCGTCGCCGACCCAGCCGATGCGCTTGAGTTCGTCGCCGAAGGTCTTGCCGTCCTGGTCCTTGCGGCCATAGGCGTAATCGAGCGTATGGATGCCGGCGAACACCCCCGAGGCCAGCATGGCGGGGGCAAACCGCGCGCCTTCCTCGTTGGTCCAGTTGGTGACGACGATCGGGTGCTTGGTCCTGATGCCGAGATCGTTCATCGAGCGGATCACCTCGAGCCCGGCCAGCACGCCGAGCACGCCGTCATAACGGCCGCCGGTCGGCTGGGTGTCGAGATGACTGCCGACATAGACCGGCAGTGCATCCGGATCGGTGCCCGCTCGAATGGCAAACATGGTGCCCATCTGGTCGACGGCCATGCTCATGCCGGCGGCCTCGCACCATTTCTGGAACAGCGCGCGGCCCTTGGCGTCGTCATCGGTCAGCGTCTGCCGATTGGACCCGCCGGCAATGCCCGGCCCGATCTCGGCCAATTCATGAATGGAGCCCCAGAGGCGATCAGGATTGATCCGAAGATTTTCGCCGGGTGCTGCCATTCACGTGTCCTCCTTACTTCATGCTCGGGAAGCTGAATTCGGCGCCGTTCTTGATGCCGGCGGGCCAGCGGGTGGTGACGGTCTTCAGGCGCGTATAGAAATGCACGCCTTCAGGTCCGTAGATCGAGTGATCCCCGAAAATCGAGCGCTTCCAGCCGCCGAACGAATGGTAGGCCACCGGCACCGGCAGGGGAACGTTGATGCCGACCATGCCGACTTCGATCTTGTCGGCAAACTCGCGGGCGGCGTCGCCGTCACGGGTGAAGATGGCCGTGCCGTTGGCATATTCGTGGCCGTGAATGAGGTCGACCGCCTCCTGATAGGACTTGGCCCGCACCACCGAGAGCACCGGCCCGAAGATTTCCTCGCGGTAGATCTTCATGTCGGGCGTGACGTGGTCGAACAGCGTGCCGCCGACGAAAAAGCCGTTCTCGTAGCCCTGCAGCGAAAATCCGCGGCCATCGACCACCAGTTCGGCACCGGCTTCGACGCCCGCATCGATATAGCCGACGATCTTGTCGCGCTGCGCCCTGGAGACGATCGGACCCATCTGCGCGTCCTTGTCGGTCGCCGGGCCGATCTTGAGCGCTTCGACGCGCGGCTTGAGCTTGGCGATCAGCGCGTCGGCGGTCTTTTCGCCCACCGGCACGGCGACGGAAATGGCCATGCAGCGTTCGCCGGCCGAGCCATAGCCGGCGCCCATCAGCGCGTCGGCGGCCTGGTCGAGATCGGCGTCGGGCAGCACCACCATGTGGTTCTTGGCGCCGCCGAGCGCCTGGATGCGCTTTCCGGCCTTGGTGCCGCGCTGGTAGACATATTCGGCAATCGGGGTCGAGCCGACAAAGCTCACGGCCTTGATGTCGGGGTGGTCGAGAATGGTGTCGACCGCTTCCTTGTCGCCATGCACGACGTTGAGCACGCCTTCGGGAAGGCCGGCATCCATCAGCAGCTGCCAGGCGAACATCGGCGCCGACGGATCGCGCTCGGAAGGCTTCAAGATGAAGGTGTTGCCGCAGGCAATGGCCAGCGGATACATCCACATCGGCACCATGGCCGGGAAGTTGAACGGGGTAATGCCCGCCACCACGCCCAGCGGCTGGCGGTCCGAATAGCTGTCGATCGAGGGGCCGACATTGCGGGAAAACTCACCCTTCAGGAGCTGCGGGATGCCGCAGGCGAACTCGACGCAATCAATGCCGCGCGCCAGCTCGCCCAGCGCATCGTCATGCACCTTGCCGTGTTCGAGGCTGATCAGCCGGGCCAGTTCCTCGGCGTTCTTTTCGAGCAGTTCCTTGAACTTGAACATCACCCGGGCGCGCTTCATCGGCGTGGTGTTGGCCCAGCCGGGAAGCGCCCGCTTGGCGGCTTCGACCGCCGCGTTGATCTCGTCGACGGTCGAGAGCGGCAGCGTCGCGATCGCCTCGCCGGTCGCCGGGTTATAGACCGGCTGGGTGCGGGTGCTGGTCGACGTGACGAGCTTGCCGCCGATTGCATTCTGGATGGTGGTCATGACGAAATCTCCGCTTGGGTGTCCGGCTTAGAACATGCATTCCATTTGTTACGCAATAGAACGTGCGTTCTAAAACCTAGTCCAGCGTCTTCAGAATCTCCGCGAGCTTGCCGATCAGGGTGTCGATATGGCTCTTTTCGATGATCAGCGGCGGCGACATGGCAATGATGTCGCCAGTGGTGCGGATCAGGATGCCGGCCTCGAAGGCCTTTACGAAGGCCGAGAAGGCTCGCTTGGTCGGCGACCCGGCGATCGGCTCGAGTTCCACCGCGCCGATGAGCCCGAGATTGCGGATGTCGATGACATGCGGCAGACCCTTGAGCGAGTGGAGTGCCTCTTCCCAATAGGGCGCCAGCTCGGCGCCGCGGGTGAGGAGGCCCTCGTCCTTGTAGGTTTCGAGCGTGGCAAGGCCGGCCGCCGAGGCCACCGGATTGCCCGAATAGGTATAGCCGTGGAAGAACTCGATTACGTGCTCGGGGCCCTGCATGAAGGCATCGTGGATCTCGGACGTCACCAGCACCGCGCCCATCGGGATGGTGCCGTTGGTCAGACCCTTGGCACAGACGATCATGTCGGGCGTGACGCCGAAATAGTCCGCCGCAAAGGGCGTGCCGACACGGCCGAAGCCGGTGATCACTTCGTCAAAGATCAGCAGGATGCCGTGCTTTTTGGTGATCTCGCGGAGCTTTTTGAGGTAGCCCTTGGGCGGAATCAGCACACCCGTCGAGCCGGCCACCGGCTCGACGATCACCGCAGCAATGGTCGAGGCGTCATGCAGCGTGACGATGCGCTCGAGTTCGGAGAGCAGGTCGTCGGCGCCCTCTTCGCGTTCGCCACGGGTGAACTGGTTCTTGCCCGGGGTGTGGGTGTGCGGCATGTGATCGACGCCGGTCAGCAGCGTGCCGAACATCTTGCGGTTGGTGACGATGCCGCCCACCGAGATGCCGCCGAAATTGACGCCGTGATAACCGCGCTCGCGGCCGATCAGGCGGAAGCGCGCACCTTCGCCGCGCACCCGATGATAGGCCAGCGCTACCTTGAGGGCGGTCTCGACCGCTTCGGAACCCGAATTGGTATAGAGCACGTGGTTGAGGCCTTCGGGCGCGATGTTGACCAGCGCGTTGGCCAGCTCGAACGCCTTGGGGTGACCCATCTGGAAAGCCGGGGCGTAGTCCATCTCGCCCGCCTGCTCGGCAATCGCCTCGACGATCTTGGGGCGGCAGTGACCGGCATTGACGCACCACAGACCCGCCGTGCCGTCGAGCACTTCGCGACCATCGGACGTCCAATAGTGCATGTCCTTGGCTCGCACGAACATGCGCGGCGCCTTCTTGAACTGGCGATTGGCCGTAAAGGGCATCCAGAACGCGCTGAGGTCGTTCGGCGTGACATTGAGGCGGTTGGACACCTTGAGGCTCCCGAGGCGATATTGTTGATTGATCCGGTCAGATTAATTGCAGCTTGACGGACGTGTGTGTTATCCAGAAATTTGACCAGTTGGAAAAAATGTTAGCACTCCCATGCCACCGATCAAGGTGAAAATGCTGGCCGTTCGGTGCTTGGAGGAGTGTGGACGTTGACCACGACGGACAAAGCAAAGCAGCCGACCGCCAAGCCGGCTGCGTCCCCGCCCCGACCGCTGACGCGGATCCAGCGGGAAAAGCAGGACATCATTCTGGACGCCGCCCTCGACATCTTTTCGGTGCACGGGTTTCGCGGCGCCACTATCGACCAAATTGCCGAGGCGGCGGGGATGAGCAAACCCAACCTGCTCTATTATTTCCCGCGCAAGGAAGAGATCCACAAGCGGCTGATCGCCGAAATGCTGGAGATCTGGCTGGCGCCGCTGCGCGAGTTCTCCGCCGATGGCGACCCGGTCCCCGAGATCCGCTCCTATATCCGACGCAAGCTGGAAATGAGCCGCGATTTTCCGCGCCAGAGCCGGCTGTTCGCCAACGAGATGCTGCAAGGGGCGCCGCGCACCATCGACATGCTGGCCGGCGATCTCAAGCGCCTCGTCGACGAAAAGGTCCAGATCCTCGAAACCTGGATGGACCAGGGCAAGATCACCCGCACCGATCCCTACCACCTGATCTTTTCGATCTGGGCCACCACGCAGCATTATGCCGATTTCGACGCGCAGGTGCGGGCCGTGCTCGGGCCGGAACGCGGCGGCGAGGGTCGTTTCGAGGATGCGGCGCGCTACCTAGAAAACCTCTTCCTGCACGGGCTGTTGCCCAAGAAGGGGTAAACGGCACCGCTAAAACTGCGCGACGCGCCTATACCGGGCGTGGAGAGATGATCGTGCAGGGTGTGGCTTCATGAGGAGCCACGCATGCGCAGACCGCTGGCCGTACTGATCGATGCCGAAAACATCTCCTCGGCGCTCTACGACACGCTTTGCGCGACGGTCGAGACGCTGGGTGATCCGATCGTCTGGCAGCTGCACGGCGACTTCTTCTCCTGGCCGCATCCGGGCTGGCAGGAGATCGCGCAGCGCGCCGGCATCGACATGCGGCACCAGTTCCACGCCGGCAAGAATTCCTCCGACATGGCCATGACCATTGCCGCCATGGATCTGCTGCATGCCGGGCAGGTGCAGGGGTTCTGCCTGGTGTCGAGCGACAATGACTTCGCGCCGCTGGCCCGCCGGCTGCGCACCGACAATATGGCGGTCTACGGCTTCGGCGGCGAAAAGGCCGGCGCCGCCTTCCGGCAGGCCTGCACGGCCTTTCATGTCCTGACGCCACCGGCGCCGCTGCTGCCGGCCGCGATCGAGCGCGGGCTCGACCAGCTCGATATCCGCCGGCTGCACGAATTGCTGCACAGCGTCTGCCGCGAAAGCGGCTCGCATGGCCGGGTGCTCACGGCGACCGCCGCCAGCTACATCAAGGCCAACGCCCCCGATCTGGCCGCGCGGGTCGGCGGTGCCGGCAAGTTCCTCAAGGCACTCAAGGCGCTTGACCTGGTCGCCATCCACGAAGACGGGCCGCAGCGCTATATCAGCGTCAAGTTCAACAAGCTCGCGGTCGTCGGCAGGCCCTAGCGATCCGGCACGAGCGCCAGCACGGCCAGTCCGAGCACCGTCACGCCGGCACCGATCACGACGCTGAGCGTCGTCCAGCCGTGACCGGCCAGCCCTTCGAAGACAATGACGAAGGCCGGCGTCAGATAGCCATAGGCGATCACCTTGGCGGCGGGCAGGTGGCGCGAGGCGAACTGGATGAGGAAAAAGCAGATCGCAGTTGGCGCCACTGCCAGATAGAGCAGTACCCACCAGACGATCGCTGGCAGATGCAGCCAGTCGACCGCGAGCATTTCGGGCAGGCCATAGGCCGTGATCCAGAGCGCGGTGGCCGTCAGAGTCCAAAAGCTCAGCACCAGCGCCGGCTCGCCGCGCTGAAATTTGCGCAGCAGCGGCGTATAGATCGCATAGGCCACACAGCCGACGAAGTAGATCAGCTCGCCAGCCCCGATATCGAAGCGCAAGAGCGCGTCGAGATCGCCGCGAAAAATCACCCAGATGGCCCCCATGCCCGCCAGCAGCAGGCTGAGCAGCACGGCCGCGCCGGAGCGCTGGCCGACCAGAAAGAAGGCGGTCACTGCCGTCATGATCGGCACCAGCGTGTAGACGGCGCTGGTGGCAACCGGCTGCGTCATGGTCAGCGCCACGAACATGGTGACGAAATAGATCGCGGTCAGAAACCCGGTGATGCCGAAGCGCCAGGGCGACCTGGGCAGGGCAAAGGGCTGCCGCGCCAGGCCGAAGGCGACCGTGCCCATCAGCAGGGCGGCAAGGATGAAGCGGACGGCATTGAGCGGGGCCGGCGCCAGATGCGGCACCGCCAGCGCGCCCGTGGTGAACGAGCCGGCGATGAACGCGGCGAACAGCAGCATGCTCAAATGAGCGAGCGGGCGGGGTGACATGGCGCCGGGCCTAGAGCCCGGCGTGGCAAATGTCCAGCAATGCCGTCAGGCGGCGCGAAACAGCGGCTGACCGGCCGACCCTTCCTCGGCAAAGCGGATATGCAGTTCCTCGGCATCCTTGGCGCGATAGAGCGCGGCATCGGCGCGTTCCATCAGGTCGTTGACGACCATATGCCGGGTGCGCGTGGCAATGCCGATGCTCAGGCCGACCGCGGCTTCTACGACCCCCAACCCATAGGGCAGCGTCACCCGTGCATGCAGGCGTCGTGCCAGCGCCATCAGTTCGTCCGGCCCGGCTTCGCCCCGGCGCAGCACGACGAATTCGTCGCCGCCCAGCCGTGCCACGACATCGTCGACGGCGACAGAGTGCTTGAGTCGCTGCGCCACGCAGACCAGCAATTGGTCGCCCGTGGCATGGCCATAACGGTCGTTGACTTGCTTGAAATCGTCCAGATCGAGATAGAGCAGCGAGACCGGTTCAGCGGTGGCAAAGGCCGCGTCGAGGGCATCGGCGAGGCCGCGCCGATTGGTGAGCCCGGTCAGCGGGTCACGCGTTGCCAGAGCGCTGGCGGCCCGGCTGCGATCATCCAGGTGCAATGCCAGTTGCGAGAGCCTGAACAGCAGGAAAAGCAGGGTCGAAATGGTCAAGCCGCCGGCGATGACGCGCATCGTGGCCACATCGGCAGCGACCTCAGTGCCCAGGCGCCGCGGCGTCCAGGCCAGCACCAGTTCGGTTCCGGCGAGCAGGATCGACGTCTCGTCGGCGCCGACCTTGTCCGGTCCAACCAGATGCGCGCCATTGAGCAGGTAGTCGCGTCCGAGCTTGCCGATGGTGACGCTGTCCAGCTGCGTCCCGGATTGCTGCAGCAGCCCAACGGCGACGCCGGCCCTGTCGCGCTCGGACTCGGTCGACTTGAGATCCATGATCTGGATCGCCTGGTAGGTGGAAAAGAAGAAAAAGATCGTCAGCGCCACGATGGCGATGGTCCCGATGGTCACGAACTGGCCTGGCGACCGCCACTTCCGCCGCGAAGGATCGGAGTCCTGCCGATTGCCGGTCGAAGCCGGATCGAAGAGCAAATGTTGCGCCATCTTCGTATAACCTTATGCCGTCTGACCTGTCTCTAGACCCTGGGAGGTTCCCCAGTCCTTACCGGGGCGAGACAAGTTCGGCGGATGGTTTAGCGGGTCCTAAGGTCTGGATTGCAGCGGGCAGCGCCGACCGGTCGCGCCTCAGGCCGCCCGGGCCCGACGCTCGGTCTCGTCGTCGAAGATGAAGGCGACCCCGTCGGTGGCCTTGGCGCGATAGAGCGCGGCATCGGCGCTTGCAATGAACTGGTTGACGGTCAGGTGGTCGCCGCGCGCGGCGATGCCGATGCTCAGCCCCACCTCCGCCTCAACAGCGCCAAGAGCATAGGTCTGCGAGAGGCTGGCATGGACGCGCGTGGCAAGAGCACCGAGGTCGTCCCGGGTGGCGGGACCCCGGCGCAACAGCACGAACTCGTCGCCGCCTAGCCGGGCGACGAAATCATCTGCGCCGGCCGCGGCCCGCAAGCGCTGGGCCACCCCCTGCAACAACTGGTCGCCGGCGGCATGGCCATGGCGATCATTGACCTGCTTGAAGCCGTCGAGGTCGAGATAAAGCAGCGACAGCGGCGTTCCGGCGGCAAAATTGGCCTCGAGCATTTCGGCAAAGCCGCGGCGGTTGGCGAGGCCCGTCAGTGGATCGCTGGTCGCCATTTCGCGGGCGGCACGACGCCGTGCCTCGAGATCACGCGCCAGCCGATAGAGCCGGTGCAGGATGAACATCACGATCGCCAGCACCAGTACGGCGCCGCCAATGCGCGGCGCGGCGATCTGGGTGAAGGTCTCGGTGCCAATCCGCTCGGGCGTCCACGCCAGTACGAGGGAAGTACCGGCGAGCGGCAGCGACGCTTCTTCCGGGCGCAACTTGCTGACGGGCGCCAGCCGCGCGCCGTCCAGCAGGTAGTCGCGACCGATCTTCTGGATGATGACGCTGTCGATGGCGCGACCGGACTGCTGCGCCAGCCCGACGGCGACCACCGCCCGCTCCCGCTCACTGTCGATCGCCTTGCCGTCGATGATCTGGACGGCGCCCAAAGCGGCCACGATAAAAAAACAGAGCAGGAAGACGACGCCGAAAACGCCCCCCACGATCAGCTGGCTGGGCGAGGACAGAAACCGGTGCAACCAGGTCTGTTTCGTCCGGTCTGCCGCCGGCGCGCCTGCGGCGCCCGATTGCAGAAGAAAATGCTGCGCCATTTTCATCCACCCTTCCCCAATTGCGGAAAGCTAGCGGCGCATCGTTCACCCCCGGTTTCCCAAAAGCATCAAACGCCTGCAATGGTTTAGGGTTTGCTAACCGGCCGATTACTCGGCCGGCTCGACCACCTTGGCGGCGGGGTTGTTGGGGTGGGTCGTCCAGTTGGCGTATTCGCCCGAGACGATCTTGCCGGTGCGCTCGTCGAGCATGCCGGGGGCGAGGGCTTCCATGGTGATGCAATCCTCGACCGGGCAGACATTGACGCACAGGTTGCAGCCCACGCACTCGTCGTTCATGACCTCGAAGTGACGCTTGCCGTCCTTTTCCTTCATGATCGCCTGATGCGAGGTGTCCTCGCAGGCAATATGGCAGCGGCCGCAGGAAATGCAGAGATCCTGGTTGATCTTGGCCTTGGCGATATAGTTGAGGTTGAGGTACTGCCAGTCCGAGACGTTGCGCACGGCGCGGCCGGCGAAATCGTCGAGGGTCTTGTGACCCTTCTCGTCCATCCAGTTGGAAAGGCCCGAGATCATCTCCTCGACGATCTTGAAGCCATAGACCATGGCGGCGGTGCAGACCTGCACGTTGCCGGCGCCCAGCGCCATGAACTCGGCCGCGTCGCGCCAGGTGGTAACGCCACCAATGCCCGAGATCGGCAGGCCATAGGTTTCCGGATCGCGGGCGATTTCGGCCACCATGTGGAGCGCGATCGGCTTGGCCGCCGGGCCGCAATAGCCGCCATGGCTGCCTTTGCCGTCGATCGAGGGCTCGGGCGAGAAAGTGTCGAGATTGACGGCGGTGATCGAGTTGATGGTGTTGATCAGGCTCACCGCGTCGGTGCCGCCGTTCTTGGCAGCGCGGGCCGGCCGACGCACGTCGGTGACGTTGGGCGTCAGCTTGGTGATCACCGGCATGCGCGAATACTGCTTGCACCAGCGGACGACCATTTCGACATATTCGGGCACCTGACCCACAGCGGCGCCCATGCCGCGTTCGCTCATGCCATGCGGGCAGCCGAAATTGAGCTCGATGCCGTCCACCCCGGTCTCTTCGACCAGCGGCAGGATGGCCTTCCAGGCGTCTTCCTCGCAGGGCACCATGATGGAGGCGACCACGGCGCGGTCGGGCCAGTTCATCTTGACCTGCTTCATTTCCTGCAGGTTGATCTGCAGCGAGCGGTCGGTGATGAGCTCGATATTGTTGAACCCCAGCAGCCGGCGGTCGGCGCCCCAGATGGCGCCATAGCGCGGGCCGTTGACGTTGACGACCGGCGGGCCCTCTTCCCCCAGCGTCTTCCAGACCACGCCGCCCCAGCCGGCCTTGAAGGCGCGCTCGACATTGTACGCCTTGTCGGTCGGCGGCGCGGATGCCAGCCAGAACGGGTTGGGGGATTTGATGCCGACGAAATTATTGCGGATATCAGCCATGGTGATCTCCCTCAGTGCCCACTCAGGAACCGGTTGATGCTTTCGGCGGCGTCGCGGCCTTCGGCCACGGCCGTCACGGTGAGGTCGTCGCCGCCTGTGGCGCAGTCGCCGCCGGCCCAGACCTTGGCCAGCGAGGTGCGCCCCTCGGCATCGACCGCGATCTTGCCGCCGGCCAGCTCCACGCCTTCGCCATCGGTCGAGAGCGTCTGGCCGATGGCCTTGAAGACCTGGTCGCAGGCGATGGTGGTGGTCTCGCCGGTGGGTTTCAGCGCACCGGCCTGGTCGAGCGCCATATAGCTGAGCTCAAGGCCGGAAACGCGACCATCGCTGGTCAGCACCCGCTTGGGCGCCAGCCAGTGGCGAATGGTAACGCCCTTGGCGGCCGCGAGGTCCTGTTCGAATGCGGAGGCATTCATCTGTGCCTTGCCGCGGCGGTAAACCATGGTCACCTCTTCGGCGCCCAGGAGTTTGGATTGCACCGCCGCATCGACCGCGGTCATGCCGCCGCCAATCACCACGACACGGCGGCCGATCGGCAGCGCCGAGAGGTCGCTGGCCTGGCGCAGGTCGGCGATGAAGTTGATGGCGTCGTCGACGCCGAGCGCATCCTCGCCTTCGGCGCGCAGCGCATTGACGCCGCCCAGGCCCATGCCGAGGAATACCGCGTCATACTTGCCCGTGAGATCGGCGAGGGAGAAGTCCGTGCCCAGCGCCTTGCCGGTCTGGATGTCGATGCCGCCGATGGCGGTGACATAATCAACCTCGGCCTGGGCGAAGTCGTCGGTGCTCTTGTAGCTGGCAATGCCATATTCGTTGAGGCCGCCGGCCTTGGGCCGGGCGTCGAACACGGTGACGGTGTGGCCATGCATTGACAGGCGATGGGCGCAGGCGAGACCCGCCGGACCCGCTCCCACGATGGCGACGCTCTTGCCGGACTCAGCGCCACGTTCGAAGAACTGCACATCCTCGCGCATGGCGACATCGGTGGCGTAGCGCTGCAACTGGCCGATCTTGACCGGCTTGCCTTCCGCCACTTCGCGCACGCAGACCTCTTCGCAGAGCTGCTCGGTGGGGCAGACGCGGGCGCACATACCGCCCAGGATGTTCTGCTCGAAGATGGTTTCGGCCGCCCCAAGCGCGTTGCCGGTGCTGATCTCGCGAATGAACAGCGGAATGTCGATCGAAGTGGGGCAGGCATTCATGCAGGGCGCGTCGTAGCAGAAATAGCAGCGATCGGCCTCGACAATGGCTTCGTGCCGGGTCAGCGGCGGATGCAGGTCCGAGAAGTTCTCGGCATATTGCTCGGGCGCCAGACGCCCCGCTGCGATGCCGTCCTTGAGCAAACCCTGCACCATGGTTCCATGCCCTCCTTAGACCCATTCCAGACAATGAGGCTAACTCCGGTCCGAAATTTTATCAATTGGTCAAAATTGGACTTTTGCATCCCGGGCCCATCACTTTTTTTCGACTCCGCCAGAGCAACCGGAGTCGTGCGCGTCCGGGCGCTAAGTGTCTGAGTCAGCGACCAGAACAACGGCTCTGCCGCGACAGTTCGGTGATGCAGATCGGCAACAGTTCCAGTTGAATGGACCCTGTTCATCTTCAGTTCACATTCTCGCCCCATCCGGCCTGCATCTGCCGCCGGTTCGTAAACTTCAGTGAGATAGTCGCTTGCATAAAAACATCGTTGTGATCGCCGGCCTGGTGATGGCTATGACTTCCACCACCGGGGCGTTTGCCGGCGATCAATGCGGCGGGGCATCTTGGTATTCGCTGCCAGGCAACCGCACGGCGAGTGGGGACCGGATGAACCCCAGTGCCATGACCGCGGCGCACAAGTCCCTCCCCTTCGGCACCAAGGTGCGCGTCGTGGACCAGCGGACGGGTAAGTCGATCCTGGTCACGATCAACGACCGGGGCCCGTTCGTACGGGGCCGGATCATCGATCTCTCCAAAGCGGCCGCCACCAAGCTGGGCTTCCGCGATGCCGGCCACACCAAGGTCTGCATCGAACGCGTCTAGACTGACGACACGTTCCTGAACCAGAGGGTCACCCGATGCATGCGGGTGGCCCTCTTTCGTTTTCGGTACCTTGACCGGAGGGCCCGCGCCCGGTCACCTCTGGGCAAACAGGAGTGTTCCGATTGCCCATCGCCAGCTGGCCCGATAGCGCCCCCGACCTGATCGACGTTGCCGCCGGGCGCAAGCCGGCGGACCTGGTGGTCCGCAACGGCCAATGGGTGAACGTGCATTCGGGCGAGATCATCGCCGGCATGGATGTGGCGATCGTCGCCGGGCGGTTCGCGGCCATCGCCGCCGACCTGACCTACGCCATCGGCCCCGCCACGCAGGTGATCGATGCGGCCGGTCGCTACATGGTGCCGGGGCTCTGCGACGGGCACATGCATGTCGAAAGCGGGCTGGTGACGGTCACCGAATTCTCCCGCGCCGTGATCCCGCACGGCACCACCACCATGTTCGTTGATCCGCACGAGATTGCAAATGTGCTGGGGTCGAAGGGCGTGCGGCTGATGCATGACGAAGCCATGGCGCAGCCGATCAACGTCTTCGTGCAGGCGCCCAGCTGCGTGCCGTCGGCACCTGGCCTCGAAACGCCCGGCGCCACGCTCTCGGCAGAAGAAGTCGCAGCGATGATGGCCTGGCCCAACATCATCGGGCTGGGCGAAATGATGAACTTTCCGGGGGTCATCGCCAAGGACCCCAAGATGCTGGCCGAGATCGCGGCGACACAGCGCGCCGGCAAGACCGTGGGCGGACACTATGCGGCCCCGGACTTGGGCAGGCCCTTTGCTGCCTATGTGGCCGGCGGTCCGGCCGACGACCACGAAGGCACGCGCAAGGAAGACGCCATCGCCCGGGTGCGCAACGGCATGCGGTCAATGCTGCGGCTCGGTTCGGCCTGGTTCGACGTCGCCGCGCAGGTGAAAGCCATCACCGAGGACGGGCTGGACAGCCGCAACTTCGTGCTCTGCACCGATGACAGCCATTCGGGCACGCTGGTTCGTGAAGGGCACATGGACCGCGTGGTCCGCCACGCCATCGCGCATGGCCTCAAGCCCATCACCGCCATCCAGATGGCGAGCCTGAACACCGCCAGCCATTTCGGGCTGGAGCGCGAGCTGGGCTCGATCACGCCGGGCCGGCGGGCCGACATGATCCTGACCTCAGACCTTGCGGCGCTGCCGATCGAACTGGTGATCGCGCATGGCGCGGTGATGGCCGAGAACGGCGTGCTGACGGCCGATATGCCGGCCTGGGACTATCCCGACTACGTCCGCAAGACCGTCAATCTGGGCAAGACCTACGGCGCTGGCGACTTTGCCATCACGGCACCCGCCGGTCGCAATGCTGTCACCGCCCGCGTCATCGGCGTCATCGAGAACCAGGCGGGCACCAGGGCGCTGGAAAAGACATTGCCGGTCGAAGACGGCCTCGTCGCCATGGACCGGGACAACGACGTCTGCCAGATCGCGCTGGTCGAACGACATCGCGGCAGCGGGCAGGTGGTCAATGCGCTGGTCTCGGGTTTCGGCTACGGCGTCGATTGCGCCGTCGCCTCCACGGTGGCGCATGACAGCCACCACATGATCGTGGTGGGCACCAATCGTGCCGACATGGCGCTAGCCGCCAATCGGCTGGGCGAGGTGGGTGGCGGCGCCATCGTCGTCTCCAGAGGCGAGGTGCTCGCGCTGGTCGAGCTGCCGATCGCCGGGCTGATGTCGGACGAACGGGCCGAAATCGTCGCCCGCAAGGCTGATGGGTTGGTCGACGCCATGCGCGCCTGCGGCTGCACGCTCAACAATGCCTTCATGCAGCACTCACTGCTCGCCCTGGTGGTGATCCCGGAACTGCGCATTTCGGACAAAGGCCTGATCGACGTGCGCAGCTTCGAGGTCGTCGACCTGCTGGTCGATTGAGGGCCGCCCCGCGGACGAGGCGGCCCGGCCCGAGGTTGGGAGCACTCGGGCGCCTCAGCGGCCGCGAACCCGGCGGCCGATCTCGCTGCGTTCAATGCCGATATCCTTGAGCAGGCGGTCATCCATGTGCTGCATGCGGGCGGTGTCCACCATCGCCTGCAGCCAGGTCCGGACGCGGACAACAAGATTGTGTCGGGGCATGATCTGGTCCTTTTCAGATGCGCAAAGCTCCGCCCATGGCGGGCAAGGCCCAGCCTCGAAGCTGTTGCGGTTGATGTAGCGGCGTTGATTTGCCGGGACTGGTCTTCCCGCTGCCAAATCGACATCGCATCCTTGCGGCATCGCACGCCGCGGCGCTACAACCGGCTCTGCAACGCATTTTTCAGAATTGAAACGCCATGGAATTTACCGGCGCCGACATTTCCTGGGACGACTTGCGGCTGTTTCTCGATGTTGCACGACTGGGCGGGCTGAGCGCGGCCACCGCGACCACCGGCCTCTCGGCCGCCACGCTCGGCCGACGGGTCACCGCCCTCGAAGGGCAGATCGGCGAACCGCTCTTCGTGCGCAGCCAGACCGGCTACCAGCTGACCCCGGCCGGCGAACAACTGCTCGAGCGCGCCGCCGACGTGGAATCGGCGATGCGCGCCCTGGTGCGCTGGCGCAATGGCAATGTCGGCGAGCGGATCGTGCGGCTCTCCGCCGGGTCGTGGACGTCCTCGTTCGTGGCCAGCCAGATCGGCTCGGTCTGGCAGGTCGACGACGGTATCCGCGTGGAATTTCTCACCGCCGACGCCAAGGTGGATATCGGCCGCCGCGCCGCCGATATCGGCATCCGTTCGGCCCGCCCGACCGAGCCGAACCTGGCCGGCCGCAAGATCGGGACTGTCGCCTATGCGCTCTATAGCGGCCGCAAGCTGATCAACGGCGTTGCTGCGGGCATGTTCGTCGGGCTGACCGGCGAAGCGGCCAATGGCGCGTCGGCCCGCTGGCTGATGGCCCATCACGGCGACCGCATCGGGGTGCGCGGCAACGACGTGCACGCGGTGCGCGAAATGGTGGCGGCAGGGGCCGGCCTTTCGGTGTTTCCATGCTTTGTCGGCGACAGCGATCCGCGCCTGGTGCGGATTGCCCAACCCATCAGCGAACTCGAGACCGAGCAATGGGTGGTCACCCACCACGAGGAGCGCCATCGCCCCGAAGTCCGGCGTGTGGCCGAGGGCGTCGCCCAGGTGCTGCGCCAGCAGGCGCCGCTCTTTCGCGGCGAGATGCGCCAGCCCTAGGTTAAGCCGGCGTCAACGCCCGATCTGCTAGACCCGCTGCGGGATTGCAATCGGGTCGGGGACGCACCCATGTTCAAGGCGACAGCCTTTATCGTCGGACCGCCAGACGGGCCGGGCGCCGCTCTTTCGGATCTGGCGCGGACCATCGGTTTTGAAACCGTGCTGCCCTTTGCCGGCACCACTCTTGCCGAGCAGCAGACGGCCCGCACGCCGCTGGTCTACTTCCTGTTTGCGGCCGTCGACGAGGTGGCGCAGCTCAAGGCCACCGCCGACAGCATCCGGTTTTTCCCCAGCCGCAAGCTGCGCATGCTGCCGCTGGTGTATTTTTCCGAGAGCCCGTCGCCCGAGGCCATCCGGGCCTGCGTCGGCATGGGCTTTGACGACGTGCTGACGCTGCCCTTCACGCGCGAGCGGGTGGTCGAGCGGCTGACGCGGCAGGTCAACCGCTCGCTGGTCTACTACGAGACGCCCACCTATTTCGGTCCCGACCGGCGCCGGGGCGCGGACGTGATCGCTGACGAGCGCCGCGGGGCGGCGAGCCGGGTCCGCCGCTTCGAGATCGTCCGCACTGTCCGGTCGGGCGTCAGCATCCTGCGGGACAACGCGCGGGCCGCCTGAGCGGGTTGCCTGGGGTGCAACGTTCTCACGGCCGGAAACCGGCCTTTATCGCCTTGTGCCGATGGCTCAAACTGACTAGGTTCCGCGCCAATTGAGCGAGCGCGGGTCGCCCCTGAGATTCGACCTTGAGCTGCCGGCCCGTCGCACGGGCCCCGGCGGCTTTTCCTTGTATCGGTTCGGCCCGTGCCGCGAACCGATTCCCCACGAGGTTCGGGCATGAAGCCGCATTATCGCATCTTTGGCATCTTCTTCATCTTTGCCCTGACCATGGGGGCGCTGCTGTCGCGCCTGCCCGACCTGCAGGTGCAGTTCGGACTGACGGAGGGCCAGCTCGGGTTGCTGCTGCTCACCATGTCGGTCGGCGCCCTGCTCGGGCTCACCGTCTCCAGCCCGTTCATCGAGCGTTTAGGTGCGCGCAAGACAGCGTTCATCACGGTGTTCGGCGCCTCGCTCTGCTACCTGTTCATCCCCTTCATGCCCAGCGCGCTGCTGGCTGCGCCGTTCTTTTTCGTGGCCGGCATTTTTGCCGGGGCGCTGGAAATCAACGTCAATCTCGAGACCGACCGCCACGAAGCCATGCTCGGCTATCGCATCATGAGCCGCGCCCACGGCATGTGGAGCCTGGGCTTTTTCGTCACCGCCTTCATCGCAGCCGGCGTCCGCCAGCTCGGCATTTCGCCCGAAATCCACATTTTCGGAGCGCTGGTGGTGGCCGGGATTGCCGGCTACTTCGTGTTCTCCAAGATCGAGAACGCGCCGCATCGACCCGACAGCCATGCCGGCGACATGCCGCTGATCGCCTTTCCCACCATCGGCCTGCTGCCGCTCTGCCTGATCGGCGCGGCGCCACTGCTGGTGGAGGGCGGCGGTATCGACTGGTCGGCGATCTACATGCGCGACGTGTTCGACGCCTCGCCCTTCCTGGGCGGCATGTCGATCACAGTGTTCTCGCTGTTCATGGCGCTGGCGCGCATCTTCATGGACCCGGTGGTGGATCGCTATTCCCCGCGGATCGTGGCGGGCGCGCTGCTCGGCATTGCCGCGCTGGGCCTGGTGATCGTGGGCGTGGCGCCGCATCCCTATGTGGCGCTGTTCGGTTTCGTTTTGATGGGCCTGGGCTGTTCGTCGGTCTATCCGCTGGCGGTCTCGGCTGCCGCGCAGCGCACCGATCGCCCCGCCTCGGTCAATGTCGCCTCGCTGGGGCAGATGACCTTCGTGGTGTTTTTCGCTGGTCCGCCGCTGCTCGGCTTTGTGGCGCAGAGCTTTGGTATCCGGATGTCCTACTTCACCATCCTGCCGCTGATCCTGGCGGCCCTGCTGGTGATCCGCGCCCTGGCGCCCCGGCCGGTGCCGCTGACCACCGAACCCGAACCGATCTCGCCGCACGGCTGACCCGATGGTCGACCTGCCCCCGATCGTCGACCTGCGGCAATCGCCGACAGCGTTGCGGGTGCAGCGGGGCGTGATGCGCTTCCTGCGCACCGCGCACGACTTCTGCTGCTACGCGGAAGTGTCGCTGGCCAACGGGCGGCGGGCCGACGTGCTAGGCGTCGGCCCCAAGGGCGAGATCTGGATCGTCGAAATCAAGTCGTCGCTGCTCGATTTCCAGGTCGACCAGAAATGGCCCGCCTACAAGGAATTCTGCGACCGCTTCTTTTTCGCCAAGCCGGCCGAGCTGGACCCGGACATCTTTCCGGCGGACGAAGGGCTGATTTCGGCCGATGGGCATGACGCGGCCATCCTGCGCATGAGTGCGGACACGCCGCTGCCGGGCGCACGGCGCCGGGCGCTGATGCTCAAGCTGACGCGGTTGGGCGCCGATCGCATCCACACGCTGATGGATCCCGAAACCGGAAACTTCCCGTGACCCTCGGCCCCCGCCACACCATCCGACTCGTCTTCCTGTGCCAGGCGCTGGCGACGGGCTCGATGTTCACCCGCATTCCCGACATCCAGTCGGGCCTGGGCATCAACGAAAGCGTCCTCGGGCTCTGTCTGCTCGGGCAGCCGGTCGGGGCGATCCTCACCTTCCTGCTCGCAAGTCGGCTGGTCGAGAGCATCGGCACACGCACGGTCCTGCTCTGGGGCATCCCACTCGCTGCCCTGGGCGTGGCCGGACTGGCGCTGGCGCCGACCCCGCTGCTGCTGTTTTTCAGCTTTGCTCTATTCGGGGTGATGTTCGCCCTGACCAATGTGGCCATGAATGTGGAGGCCGACCGGGTCGAGGCCGCGACGGGCCGTCGCCTGATGAACTCCTGCCATGGCATCTGGAGCATCGGGCAGATGGTGACGGTCACGGCCGGCGCGCTGGTGCGCGGCCTCAACGTGCCGGCGACCTGGCATTTCGGCCTGATCGTCCCGGTCATCCTGGTGGCCAGCCTGGTGCTGATCGTGCCCATGCACGGCGCGGCGCCGCGCGCCCATACCCGGACCGGGCCACAAAAGCGCGTCTCGCTACCCACCGTGGCGACCCTGCTGCTGGTCGGCTATGCCATCGGCGGCGCCATGCTCGAAGCAGCGGTGCGCAACTGGTCGGTGATCTATATGCGCGACAGCTTCGAGGTGCCCGGCTGGGTGGAGACGCTTACCCTGCCGGCCTTTATCGGGGCGACCGTCGGCGGCCGGCTGCTCGCCGACCGGCTGATCGCGCGCTTCGGCGCCACGCCCTTTGCCCGCACTTTGGGGTGGATCGCCCTGGTGGGCCTTGCACTGGTCGTGGTCGCACCGACGCCCGCGGTGGCCCTGGTCGGTTTTTTCATCATCGGCGTCGGCATCTGCGTGTCGTTTCCGCTTTCGACCTCGGCGGCCGCGCAACTGGGCGATCGTCCCGCCTCCGAAAATGTCGCGGCGCTGACCATGACCACGCAGATCACGCTGCTGGGCACGCCCGCCCTGCTCGGCTGGATCGCCGCGACCTTCGGCATCCGCAGCATCTACATCGTGATCGTCCCGGTGGTGCTGGTGGCGATCTATCTGGCCCGCTACCTGACGCCCCGGCCGGTGGCGACGAGGGGCTAGGCGACGGGGCCGGAAGGCTACTCGCCCACCTGTTCCCGCATCGGTCGCGACGACGGGGCGGCGTTTGGTCCGGCGGCGTCGAGCCTCGCGCGCAAGGCGGTCATCAGGTCGAGCCGCTCATGGTCGGAGCCCGCCGACTGCAGCTTTTGGCTGAGGTCGATGATGAAGCTGGCATAGGCATTGTGCCAATCGGATGCGATCTGGGCCGGATCGATGCGCGGCTCAGCCGGATGCGCCACCGCGCCGATGCCGCTGGGATGCAGTTCGAAGGCATCGTCGAGCATGGGCAGGATCACCTGGTCGCCGCCAAGACCGTCCTCGGCCATGATCTCGCTGCGCAGTGCCGCGCGTTCCTCGTCCTCGCCATGGGTCAGGAACACGGCGCCATGGGCCGGCAGCCGCTCCTTGATCCAGGCCCGCAGCTCGCTGTCGTCGGCATGGGCCGAATAATTGCCCAGGCTGCGGACATGGGCGCGCACCGGCACCAGTTCGGAATGGATGCGCACTTCCCGCGCGCCGGATTTGATGATCTGGCCCAGCGTGCCGGGGGCCTGGTAGCCCACAAAGAGCACCGTGGCATTGCCGCGCGGCAGGTTGGTGCGCAGGTGATGCTTGATGCGTCCGGCATCGGCCATGCCGGAGGCCGACATGATGATGGCGCCGCCGCGAATCTGGTTGATCGCCTTGCTGTCCTCCACCGCCTCGACAATGCGGAAGCGCGGATCGCTGAACAGCTCGCTCGCTGAAAGTTCGACATCTTCGAACATGGCGTGGAATTTCTTGTAGACGCCGGTGATGCGCGAGGCGAGCGGACTGTCGAGAAACACCAGTTTGGGGTCAATCTCGCCCGCCTTGATCAGCACGCCGATGTCGTGCAGCAGCTCCTGGCTGCGCTCCACGGCAAAGGCCGGGATCACCAGGTTGCCGCCACGCCGCATGGCATCGTTGATCTCGGTCTTGAGGGCCTGGCGCCGTTCCCCGAGCGTGTAGTCGTCGCGCTCGCGCCCCCCATAGGTTGCTTCGCAAACGATATAATCGAAGCCGGTCGGGGCATCGGGCTCTTGGTAGAACACCTTTTCGTCCGGACCCAGATCACCCGAAAACAGGATGGTCACCGGCTTGCCGTCGTCGTCCCTGACCTCGACCTCGATGGAGGCTGACCCCAAGATATGGCCGGCATTCCAGTAGCGCGCACGCACCCCCGGCCCCGGTTCGATCCATGTGCCATAGGCAACTCCGACCAGATGCTCGAGAATCTGCCGGGCGTCCTCGGTGGTATAGAGCGGATCCACAGGCGCCTCGGCACGACGCGAGCGCTTCCTGGTCTCGCGTTCGGCCTCGCTCTCCTGGATGCCGGCCGAGTCCGCCAGCAGGAACTCGAGCAGGCCATTGGTCGGCTCGGTGCCGATCACCGCCTTGCGGTAGCCCAGCCGCGCCAGCTTGGGCAGCAGCCCGCAATGGTCGATATGGGCGTGGGTGAGCAGCACAAAGTCGATGGCTTTGGCGTCGAACGGCATCGGCTTGAGGTTGAGATCGCGGACCGACTTGTTGCCCTGGAACAGCCCGCAATCGACCAGGAACTGACCGCCCGGATGGACGATGCGATAGCATGAGCCGGTCACCGTGCCGGCCGCGCCATGGAAGTTCAGGGTCACGGCCATGGCGCTCTCCAGCGATCAGATACCAGGTTATTTCGGCGCGCGTTTGGCAAGGATGCGCTGCAGCGTGCGCCGATGCATGTTGAGGCGACGCGCCGTCTCCGAGACATTGCGGTCGCAGAGTTCATAGACGCGCTGGATGTGCTCCCAGCGGACGCGATCGGCCGACATCGGATTTTCCGGCGGCTCGGGCGCCTGCCCAGTCGAGAGCAGGGCGTTGATCACGTCGTCGGCGTCGGCCGGCTTGCTCAGATAGTCGACGGCACCCAGTTTGACGGCGGTCACGGCGGTGGCAATATTGCCATAGCCGGTAAGCACCACGGCGCGGGCATCGCCGCGCTTGAGATGCAGCGCGTTGATCACATCGAGCCCGTTGCCGTCTTCGAGCCGCAGGTCGACCACCGCATAGGCCGGTGCCTCGTGATTGACCGCCGCAACAGCGCCGGCGACGGTATCGGCGATCCGCACGTCGAAGCCACGCTTGTGCATGGCCCGTTCGAGGCGGGTGAGAAAGGCCTTGTCGTCATCGACAAGGAGAAGCGACCGGTCGGCCGCAAGAAGGTCATCAACTGTGCTCATCGCTGCCTCATGTAGGGCTTTGCGTGCAAAACGTCAAAGTGCTGCCCTGGAGTTCCGCGCTCTTGACGAGCGGAGCAACGGATCAATGGCACAAAAAGTTTGCGGGCGCGCTCAGCTCTCATCGATCAGCCGGCGATCCCAGACCACGCGGACCCGGGCGTGACCGGTGGACTTGGCATTTTCGAAGGCAATCCGCGCCCCAGTGCGCTCGAGCAGGGTCTTGGCGATGAATAGCCCGAGCCCCAGCCCGCCGCCTTCCGCCGCCGGGCTGCGGGTCGAGACGTAAGGCTCGCCCAGCCGGGCCATCATCTCGATCGGAAAGCCCGGGCCGTCATCGGTGATGGTGACGCTGATGGAGGTCTTGTCCCAGGCACATTCGACCTCCACCGTCTCGCGGGCAAAGTGCACGGCATTCTCGATCAGGTTGCCCAAGCCATAGAGCAGCCCGACATTGCGGCGCAGCACCGGATCCGGGCCGGCTGCCATGGTCTTGCTGATGGTGATGGCCTTGCCGTCATGCTCGTGCGGCGTGGCGACTTCGGCGATCAGTTCGCTCAGGGTCACCAGCGCGAACGGATCCCCCCCGTCGGCGCCCAGGTTGCGGAGCTTGACCAGAATGTCGCGGCAGCGCGCCGTCTGGCTGATAATCAGCTCGATATCCTCGCGCAGCGGACCATCGGGAAGATCGGAGCGCATTTCCTTGGCAGCGAGCGCGATGGTCGAGAGCGGCGTGCCCAGTTCGTGCGCCGCTGCGGCCGCCAGCCCGTCGAGCGAGGCCAGTTGCTCGCGCCGCGACAGCTGCAGCTCGGTGGCGGCCAGCGCATCTGCCAACTGGCGCGATTCATGCGCCACCCGGTTGGTGTAGGCGGCGATGAACACCGTGCCGCAGAGCAGGCTGACCCAGATGCCGATGATGTAGACGCGGTCAAAGACGATCCGCTCGTCGGGATTCCAGGGCAGGTTGTAGTGAAAGATCGAGAGCAGCGAGGCAATGGCGATGGCAAGGCCCGCCAGCAGCAGCGTGGAGCGCTGCGGCAGGGTGGTGGCCGAAACCGACACCGGCGCCAGCAGGAGCAGCGAGAACGGATTCTGCAGCCCGCCGGTCAGGGCCAAAAGGCCACCCAGTTGCAGGCAGTCATAGGCTAGCTGGATGGTCGAGGCGCGCACGCTGGTGCGCGTGGTGGCGCCAAAGCGAAGCAGTAGCCAGAGGTTGAGGCCGACCGACAGGGCGATCAGGGCGAGACATTCGAGCAGCGGCAGCGGAAATCCGAGGCCGAAATCGACGAACAGCACGCCGGCCGCCTGCCCGGCAATGGCCAGCCAGCGCAGGCCGACCAGAGTGCCCAGGCGGAGCGGACGCCAGCCCCCGGCGGCATAGTCTTGCAGTCCTGCGGCCATGCTCATGCCGGCTCCTACCAAAAAATGCGACGCGTTCGGGCCAGTCCTAGTAAGGACCACGCGGAATTCAAGAGCAACATTGTGTGATCGGACTGCTTGATCCGGTCGGCGTTGGGGCCACATCCCCAGTGTTCGTGACTGGGAGAACTGAAATGAACACTGCACTGATCAAACCGCAATGGGGCCCTTTGACCATCGGCCTGATGGTTCTGGGCTTTATCCTCTGGTGGCCGCTCGGCCTTGCCGTTCTGGGCTATATCGTCTGGGGCGAGAATTTCGGCGGATCTGCCGAAAAGGCGCAACGCATGATGGAAAAGGGCCGGGCCTTCGCACACAAGTGCGGACCGCGCGGCAACTGGAACCAGCAGGGCTTCCGCGCCAGCAGCGGCAACGCCGCCTTCGACGACTATCGCGAAGAGCAGCTCCGCCGCCTCGAGGACGAGCGCCGTCGTCTCGACGAAGAGATCAACGCCTTCCACGAGTACATGGCGCAGCTGCGCAAGGCCAAGGATCGCGAAGAGTTCGATCGCTTCATGCGGGACCGCAACGGCTCGCGCCAGGGCTATGGCCCGACCGGCGAGAACGGCTCGAACAGCTGAGCGATCGCTCCTGGACCTCCTGACGCGAGCGCCTTCCTGCTCGCCACTTGCGCCCCGCCCTGCGGGGCGCTTTTTTGTCGTATTGGCGCGCTCAAGAATCTGCTCAACTACATTCCATCATGATTGCCCTTATGCAGAAGAAATGGCCGACCGTCACCCAGACCGAGGTGGACGGAAGGATGGTCGAGGTCGCGGTGCGCGTCAGCCTGCGCGCCCGCAACTATCGCCTGTCGCTACCCCATGCCGGCGGCCCAGTGCTGACGGTCCCGCATCACGGGCGCTGGCCTGAAGCGCAGGCCTTTCTCGACCGGCAGCGTCATTGGCTGGCCGCGCGGCTGGAGCGGGCGGCCAAGCCGGTCTCGTTCAAGCGTGGCGCGGTTATCCCTCTGCGCGGTGTTGATCATCGCATCGTCGCCACCGGCAAGGTGCGCGGGCGGGTCGAGGTGTTGGAAGTCGACGACGAACTGACCCTGCAGGTGCCCGGCGAAGTGGCGCATCGGGCCCGCCGGCTGACCGACTGGCTCAAGGCCGAGGCGCAGGCCGACCTCGAAAAGCGCGTCGCCCTGCATGCCCGGCGGCTCGGCGTGACCTATGTTTCGGTCGCGATGCGCTCGCAGGCGACGCGCTGGGGCTCTTGCTCGGCAACTGGCCGGCTCAATTTCAACTGGCGGCTGATCATGGCGCCGCCCTTCGTGCTCGACTATGTCGCGGCCCATGAGGTGGCGCATCTGGTGGAAATGAACCACTCGGACGCCTTCTGGGACACGGTGGCCAAGACCCTGCCCAGCATGAACAAGGGCCGGGCCTGGCTCAAGGCGCATGGCCGGCAGCTGATGGTCTACGGCATCGAGGAATAGCTCCGGCGGCCGTCAGCCGCCGCCGAAGATGTCGCCCAGCGCATCCATCAGGTTCCGACGCGGCTGTTCGGCCTGCGGCTGCTGGATGTCCTGCGGGTTGACCGTGGGGGCCGCTTCCATCGGCGCCAGATTCGGGTCGAGCGGGTCGGCCGGGGTGAAGCCACCCGGCAGGTCGGTGACCGGCAGCCCCTGATGCGCGATGGTCATGAACTCGGACCAGATCTCGGTGGGCACGTTGCCGCCAGAGAGCGTGGTGGCCGTGTCGTCGTCATTGCCCAGCCAGACGCCGGCGACCATGCGCGAGGTGAACCCGATGAAGAGGGCATCGCGCGCCTTCTGGCTGGTGCCGGTCTTGCCGGCGATCGGCCAGCCGTTCAGATGCGCCTTTTTGCCGGTACCGATCTCGAGCGCGGTGGTGAGCATGTCGTTCATCTCCCCCACCACCTGCGGCGCGATCACCTGCCCGGGCCCGGCGGGAATCTGCTCGTAGAGCACTGTGCCCGACGAAGTTTCGATCCGGGTGATGACGTTGGGAATGACACCGATGCCGCCATTGGCGAACGGCGCGTAGGCGCCGGTCAGTTCGAGCAGCGACACTTCCTGCGTGCCCAGCGCGATCGAGGGCACGGCCTGCATGGGCGAGGAAATGCCCATGCGCGTCGCCGTGTCCACGACCACCTGCGGGGTGACGTCGATGGCCAGGCGCGCGGCGATGGTGTTGAGCGAATAGGCGAGGCCCTGCCGCAGGGTCACCGGGCCGGCATATTTGCCCGACGCATTGGCGGGGCTCCAGCCGTCATATTCGAACTGGGAATCCTCGGCGACGGTATCGGGCGTATAGCCCTTTTCCATCGCAGCCAGGTAGACGAAGGGCTTGAAGGTCGATCCCGGCTGCCGGCGTGCCGTCACGGCGCGGTTGAACTGGCTCTGCGCGTAGTCGATGCCGCCCACCAGGGCCCGCACCGTCCCATCCACATCCATGGCCACCAGGGCGCCCTGCGAGAAGCCCTTTTCCTCGCCATGGGTCTCGACCGCCGTGCGGACGATGTTTTCGGCCTGTTTCTGCAGGTCCCAGTTGATGGTGGTCGAAACGACCACGTCTTCGGTGACATCACCGATATAGGCCTGCATGAGGGTTTCGACCCAGTCGGCGACATAGGATTCCGAGCCGGTCACCTTGGTGCGGATACGCTGGTTGGGGTCGATGGCGGCAGCCTTGGCTTCCGCGTCGGAAATATAGCCTTCCTTGGCCATCGACTGCAGCACCAGGCGGGCGCGGTCGGCTGCGGCTTCGGGGTTGGTCTTGGGGTTGACCGTGGAGGGCCGCTGCACCGTGCCGGCGAGCATGGCAGCCTCGCCCAGCGAGAGGTTGCGCGCCGACTTGCCGAAATAGGTCTGCGACGCCGCTTCGATGCCGGTCGAGTTGTGACCGAAGAACACGCGGTTGAGATAGAGTTCGAGGATCTCGTCCTTGGAGTAGTTCTGCTCCAGCCAGAGGGCCAGCATGGCTTCCTGTGCCTTGCGCTCCAGAGTCTGGTCGCGGGTGAGGAAGAGGTTCTTGGCCAGCTGCTGGGTAAGCGTGGACGCGCCGCGCGTCACTTCGCCGGCCCGGACGCTTTCGAGCGCCACCGAGACCAGACCGATCAGATCGATACCGAAATGCTCGTAAAAGCGGCGGTCTTCGATGGCCACGAAGGCGGCGGGGACATAATAGGGCATTTCGCGCAGCGAGATCGCCTCGCCGCCGGTCTTGCCGCGGTTTGACATCAGCTGGCCATTGGCCGCCACGATGCGGATATTGGCCGGGCGGTCGGGGATCGCCCAGGTATTGGCCGCCGGCATCTGCATGGCGAAATAGCCGACCACCCCGGCCAGCGCGATGCCGGCCCAGATGCCCAGCACCAGGAGCCAGGAGAACAGCTTCCAGACGATCCGTCCAAAGGTCAGCGGCTTGCGCTCGCGCCGAGCGCGGGTCTTTTTGGGGGCCGAGCGCCGGCCACGCTGCGGCCGCGGCTCGTCGGCCTCGTCGTAACCGTCATCGGCATAGCCTGCGTCGAAACTGCCGACGCGCGGCTCGACGCGGGCATTCTTGCTGGCACGCGGGGATTTCGGTGTCTTTTCGGTCCTGGACTTGCTCGCCGGTTGCGGCTTGGCCTTGCCGCGGGTCTTTTTGGGGCTGCCCCCGACCCGATCTTCCGGCGAAACGTGAAAGTCCATGAAGAGGGCCCCGGCATCTTTCTTGCGCATGGCGTCGGCACCCCCGTGAGTGAAGCTCGAACGGAACCGGGACGCCGCGGCAATCCAACCGTCTCACGGCGCCGGAGTTCCGGGAAACGCGTGCGGTCCCCTAGCGCTATCGAGGCTAATTGTGGCCGGTTTATGTGACGTTAGCATCCCAGGTCAATGACTGTGGTGAAGCAGGCACAGCTCTTGTTGCGCTCTGGCGCCGGCGGGAGCAGGAAAAACCGCGGCGGGCCGGAGGCTGCTCCGGTCCGCCGCGCGGCTTTAGTGGCTCTCGCGGACCTGCGGCGGGGCCGCACCCCGGGTGCGCCAGAGCGAGTAGGCGACGCCGCTGGCCAGGATGGCGAAGGTGATGCCGAGCGACCATTCCGCCGGGAATTTCTCCCAGCCCAGGAGGTCGGCCACCACGATCTTGGAGCCGATGAACACCAGCAGCACGGCCAGCGCCTGCTTGAGATAGGCGAAGCGGTGCAGGATGGCGGCCAGCGCGAAATACAGCGCCCGCAGCCCGAGGATGGCGAAGATGTTGGAGGTGTAGACCAGGTAGGGATCGGTGGTGATGGCAAAGATGGCCGGTACCGAATCGACGGCAAACACCACGTCGGCGATCTCGATCATGACCAGCGCCAGCATCAGCGGGGTCATGAACCGAACCAGCTTGCCGGTCTTGGGATCGACCCGCTTGACGAAGAACCGATCCCCCTCGAGCGTCTCGGTCACGCGGAAGCGGCTGCGGAAAAACTTGAGGATACGGTTGTCCGCAAGGCTGGTCTCCTGGTGCTGCGTCAGCAGCATCTTGAGGCCGGTAAACACCAGAAAGGCGGCAAAGACGTAGAGAACCCAGCCGAACTCGGTGACCAGCGCCGCGCCGAAGCCGATCATGACGGCCCGCAGCACGATGACGCCGATAATGCCCCAGAACAGCACGCGATGCTGGTACTGCCGGGGAATCGAGAGGTAGCCGAAGATGGTGGCGATGACGAAGACATTGTCCATCGCCAGGCTTTTCTCGACGACAAAGCCGGTAATGTATTCGAGGCCGGACTGCGCCCCCAGGTTGAGCCAGACAAAGCCGCCAAAGCTCAGGCCCAGCACGATGTAAAACGCCGACAGCAGCAGGCTTTCGCGGACGCCGATTTCGTGCCCGTCGCGGTGCAGCACGCCCAGGTCGAAGGCGAGCAGCAGCGCAACGATGCTGCAGAAGCCAGCCCACATCCAGAGGGGCTGGCCGAGAATGTCGAGGGTCAGCAGTTCCACGAGCTGCCCCCCTGCCGGCACTCCGGACTAGATGGCGACAGCATCATGATCTGTCGTCCTCGAGACCCAGGGCGAGCTGGACCCGGTGCAGCGCGCCCAGTTCGGCCGGATGGACCAGGCCATCGGCCGAGATCACCCGTGCACAGGTCTCGCAGACCAGCCGGGCCTGCGCCGGACTGATGCTGGCGCCAGTAATGGCCAGAAGGGCCGAGCGCTCGGCCAAATTGGGATCGTGCTCGTAATTGCGCAGATGTTCGCTGAGTTCGGCGGCGAGATCGGAGACCGAAAAGCCATCCAGCTGGGCGCTGGTGGTGAAGGCTTCGATCAGCTTGCGGCGTTCGGCGATGTCCATGCGGCCATCGGCATGGGCAATCACCGCCGCCGCGGCCACCAGCACGTGCAACAGTTCGTCGCCTGGCGTGGCATCCGCCTGCTCGCGGATTTCGCGGGGGCTCAGCCGATTGCGCCGCAGCAGCAGGTCCTGGCGCGAGAAAATGTCGGTTTCGGGAAGTCTGGATCTTGGCACTGGTCACTCCTCTTGGTCCGGGCGGGAGCGGTCAGGTGCGGCATTGCGGCAAGCGTAGATCCGGGCCACAACGCAGCGGCCCTGGCCCCCGCGACTGTGATCCGACATCGCGCTGCAGCAGGGGCTGCAGCGCCAGAGGGGCCCGGATCATTACGAAGGATCTCGGAGGTCCGCCGTTCCGCATCAAGGGGCGCGACAGTCCGTCGCGGGCCGGCTCAGCGGCGGCGGCCCCGGCCGGGTGCGGCCGGTTGATTGGCGCTGTTCTCGTCGGAGAGCTTCCGCCAGCGCGCCAGCCGCTCCGGATCGAGCGTGCCGGCCTTGACTGCCGCCTGCACGGCGCAGCCGGGTTCGTGTGCGTGCGTGCAGTCGCGGAAGCGACAGTGCGGCGCCAGTTCGGTGATCTCGGCAAAGACCGTGTCGAGCCCCTCGGCCATCTCGCTGACATGCAGGGTGCGGATGCCGGGCGTATCGATCACCCAGCCACCGGCCTGGATCGGATGCAGCGACCGCGCGGTGGTGGTGTGGCGGCCCTTGGCGTCGCTCTCCCGGATGCCGCCGGTCAGCTGGGCACCCGCCGCACCGGTGAGGGTGTTGACCAGGGTCGATTTGCCCACACCCGACGAGCCGACCACGGCGACGGTCTGGCCGCTGCCGCACCAGGCGGCGAGCGCGGCGGCGGCGCTGGGCTGGCGGGGGTCGACCACCACGATGGGCAGGTCGCGCTGCAGCCCCTCGGCACGAGAGCGATAGTCGGCGGCGTCGGCGGCCGTATCTGCCTTGGTCAGCACCAGTACCGGGGTGGTGCCCGCCTGGTTGGCGAGGGCAAGGTAGCGCTCGAGCCGGGCGATGGAAAAATCGGCGTTGCAGGAGGTGACGACGAACAGAGTATCGATATTGGCGCCACCCAGCTGCTGGCTGCCGTCGCCGAGACGGCGGGCGAGCAGCGTGTGGCGCTCCAGCCGGCGCGTCACCAGCCGGGTCGATGGGTCGACCAGCACCCAGTCGCCGACGGCATAGTCCCCGGTCGGCGTCCTGGGCGGCAGCGCGATGTCGGCGGTTCCCTGGGCATCGACGCCGCCCAGGCGGGCCCGGTGCACGTGAACGATCCGGACCGGCGCGAGTTCGGCCTCCCCCGGGGCCAGCTGTTCGGCGAAAAACGCCGACCAGCCAAGCCCTTCGAGCCTGGTCGGGGCCGCGGCGCTCAGGGGCGCCGTCCCGTGAACGCTCGCGCTGCGGCGGCCGGGTTACGCATCGTCACCCGGTTCGCTCGCGGACGGCGCCGGCGCATCGGCCTCGGCGGCCTTCAGCTTTTCCTCGGCCTTGGCGGCGTTCTTGAGCTGCTTGAGCCTGTCGCGCTCCCGGCGTTCGAAATCATAGTTGGGCTTGCGTGCCATGGGCGGGACCTTTCCTTAAAGTCTGGTTCTGGTCGCCTTGGCGGCAGAACGCAAGAAAGATCGGGCTGACCACTGTCTTATGCCGCTGTCAGCCGGGCGCGGCGGGCCAGCAGAAACACGCGGTCGGGCGTGGACTGGGTCAGGGAGATAGCGCGATCATAGGCCGCGCCCGCTGCCTTGTGACGGCCGCTCCGCACCAGCAGGTCGGCTCTGGCGGCATGGAACGGCTGATACAGGTCGAGGCCGGGCGCGAGCCTCTCCAGTTCGGCCAGGGCGACATCAAGGGCGCCGATTTCGGCAAGAGCGACGGCGCGGTTGAGCCGGACCACATCGGTGGGCTCGAGCTGGAGCAGTTCATTGTAGAGCAAGGCGATCTGCGGCCAGTCCGCTGCATCGCCCTCGCAGTGGCAGGCGGCGATGGCGGCCTTGAGCTGATAGGGGCCAGTGCTGCGACGCGTCAGGGCCCGCTCAAGAACGGCGACACCTGCGGCAATTTCGTCCCGGCGCCAGAGCCCGCGCTCCTGCTCGGCCAGGGCGATGCTCGCGCCGGTCAGCGGGTCGAGACGCGCCAGGCGTCGGGCATGGCTGATCATCAGCAAGGCCAGGCAGCCTTCGATTTCGGCGTCTCCCGGTCGCAAGCGGTCGAGCAACCGGCACAGAAACAGCGCTTCCTCGGCCAGGTCCTTGCCGCCTTGCGGCCCCGCATTATAGCCCGCCGTGAAGATCAAATAGATCACCGAAAGCACCGACTCGAGGCGTTCGGGCCAGATGTCGGTGTCGGGCACCGCATAGGGAATACCGGATGCGGCAATCTTGGATTTGGCCCGCGACAGCCGCTGGCCCATGGTGGTTTCCTGATCGAGGTAGATTTCGGCGATCTGCGCCGTCGACAGTCCGCCCAGTGTGCGCAGCGTAAGGGCGACCTGCGACTTCTGTTCGAGCGCCGGATGGCAGCAGGTGAAGATCAGCCGCAGCCGCTCGTCGGGAATGCTCTCGGCCTCGGTGTCCATAGCCTCTTCTCCGGAAAGCACGATCAGGCTCTGCGTGGCCCGATCGTGTGTCTTGCGGCTGCGGATGCGGTCGAGGGCCCGGCGGTAGGCGACCTGCAGCAGCCAGCCCTGCGGGGATGCCGGAATCCCCGAGCGGCCCCAGTGTGTCACAGCGGCCAGCATGGCGTCCTGCAGCACGTCTTCGGCCAGTTGGAAGTCGCGCAGACGCGAAATGAGGGCGGCAATGAGCCGCCCCCGGTCGTCGCGTGCCAGCGTGTTGAGAGCCTTGGTGACAGCGACGGCGCCGGAGGCGGGGGAAGTCATGAGGTAGCCCTGTTAGGTCAGCCGGCCGGGTTGTAGTCCATCAGCGGCCGGACCTCGATAGTGCCAAAGGTCGCCGACGGAATATCAGCGGCATAACGCAGCGCTGCATCGAGGTCTGGGACATCCACGATGTAGTAGCCGCCCAGATGCTCCTTGGTGTCGGCGAACGGGCCATCCATGGTCTCGACCTTGCCACCCTTGCGGCGCAGCGACGTAGCCGTTTCGATGCCCTTGAGGCCTTCGCCCGAGATCAGCACACCATCGGCGTTCATCCGGTTGTTGAGCTCGAAGAAACCACCCATCATCTGCTTGAATTCTTCAGTGCCATAGGCCGGTTCGCGTGCCGGGTCGTTGTAGATCAACAGCATGTACTTCATTGTTCAATCCTTTCAGGGGTTTGGGAACAGGGATCACCAGCCCAGAACGATGCGGGCGAGGGCGACGAGGAGCAAGAGCATAGCGAGCAGGTTGGAGGTGTTGCCGACATAGCGCAGCGGGTGCGCGCCGTTATCGATCTTGAGGCCGAAGGGATGCACGAGGCGACCGATGACAGCGAGGGCGCCCGTGACGTGCAGCCAGAGGCCCGGAGTACCCTGGGCTTCGGCCAGCACCATCAGGATCAGGGTGAACGGCACCCATTCGATGAAATTGCCGTGCTGGCGGATCCGCAGCAGCAAGTGCGGATTGCCGCCATCGCCGATCGATTGCTTGAGTTCGGCCCGCACCATGGTGATGCGCATCCAGAGCGGCGCCCAGACGAGGATCAGCGGGAGGGCGTAGAGAGTGGTGACGGGGAGAGACATGTGACGCAGCGTCCTTTCGTGTTGCTATGACCCAAGGACGCCATGGGTTTGCCGTTCTCGACATGGCCTGAAGAATTATTTCTATATTCTGATTTTTTGATCGGCGTGGCGTGTTGCCGGCGGCAATTGCGGCCGCCCAGCGCCCTGTTTAGGGTGCTCGCCCGCCGCTTGTGGAAGGATGTCACTGATGGCCTGGGACGCACTCGCACTCTGGGGACCCGACGCCACGCGCCTCGCCAGGCTCTCGGGCGGCACGTCCAACGATGTCTGGCGCGTACGTGTGCAGGGCCAGCTCGCCGTCGGTCGGCTGGGGTCGCGGAGCGATGCCGACCTCGCCTGGGAGGCCGCGCTCATGCAGCATCTCGACCGCCATGGCCTCGCCGTGCCGGTGCCGATCCCCACGACGGATGGACGCCTCTTTGCCCAGGGACTGACGGTGATGCGCCTGATGGACGGAGGTCCGCCGCGCGCGGAGGCTGATTGGCGCCGTGTCGCCGAAACCCTGCGCGAGGTCCATCGGCTCACGACGGATTGGCCGCAGCGGCCCGGCTGGCGCTCTTCCACCGACCTGCTCAGCTTCGACAAGGGCACCCGGATCGACTTGACCGCCATGCCGGCCGAAGCAGTCGCCCGCTGCCGGGCCGCCTGGGCCCGGCTCGCGGGCCGCCCAACCTGCGTGGTGCATGGCAATCCCGCCAATCCGGGCAACATCCGGATGACGGACGACCAGGTCGCGCTCATCGACTGGGACGAGGCGCATGTCGACGTACCCGAACTCGACCTGGTGCTGCCGCACAATGGCGGCGGCCTGCACGGCGCCAGCTACGACAGCGCCGCCCAGGCGACGTCCGCATGGGAGGCGGCCGTCTGCTGGAAAGACGACTACGCCCTCAAACGCCTCGCCGAGGTGCGGCCGGTCGGAGACCCACCGCGCACCCGGATCTAGACGTCGAGATTGGCGACACTGAGAGCGTTGTCCTGGATGAAGTCGCGGCGCGGTTCGACCAGATCGCCCATCAGCTGGGTAAAGAGCAGGTCGGCGTCCGAACCTTCCTTGATCTGCACCTGCAGCAGCGAGCGGACATTGGGGTCGAGCGTGGTTTCCCAGAGCTGGCTGGGGTTCATTTCGCCCAGGCCCTTGTAGCGCTGCAGCGAAATGCCCTTGCGGCCGGCGGCCGAGACCGATTCGAACAGCGTGGCCGGGCCGAAAATGTCAAAAGTCTGATCCTTGCGGGTGAGGCGCGCGGTCCCTTCGTAGACATTGTCGAGCCGCTCGACGAGCTGGCGGATCTTTCTCGCGTCGGCGCTGGCGAGCAGCTGGGCGTCGACCAGATGCGTCTCGGTGACGCCACGCACGGTGCGCGCAAAGCTGATGCCGCCCTGCCCGTCGGCCTCGCCGACCCAGCCGCGTTCGACTTCGTCGGAAACGCGGTCGAGCCGTTCGGCGACGCGATTGGCAACCACCTGCGCAGCCTCGCGGCTCAGCACCACTTCGGGGTCGAGTCCGCCGGCAATGGCCGTGTGCTCGACAATGGTGCGGTTGTAGCGGGTGTTGAGCGCGCCGATGGCGTGCACCAGTTCGCGGGCCTGGCGGGCAATCTGCAGCAGGTCCTCGCCGGCATGGGTGGTACCCGAAGAGGTGGCGAGCACTGCATCCTCGGTCCCGGCATTGAGCAGGTAGTCCTCGAGCGAGCGCTCGTCCTTGAGGTACTGCTCGGACGAGCCGCGCTTGATCTTATAGAGCGGCGGCTGGGCGATATAGACGTGGCCGCGGTCGATCAGTTCGCGCATCTGGCGATAAAAGAAGGTCAGCAGCAGCGTGCGGATATGGGCGCCGTCAACATCGGCGTCCGTCATGATGATGATCTTGTGGTACCGGAGCTTGTCCGGGTTGAACTCCTCCCGGCCGATCGAGGTGCCCAGCGCCATAACCAGGTTGCCGATCTGCTCGGAGCCCAGCATGCGGTCGAAGCGAGCCCGCTCGACGTTCAAGATCTTGCCGCGCAGCGGCAGCACGGCCTGGGTATAGCGGTCGCGGCCCTGGCTGGCCGAGCCACCGGCGGAGTCACCCTCGACGAGGAAGACTTCGGACTTGGCCGGGTCCTTTTCCGAGCAATCCTTGAGCTTGCCGGCAAGGAAGTTGACGTCGAGCGCCGACTTGCGCCGCGTCAGTTCGCGCGCCTTGCGGGCTGCTTCGCGCGCCATGGCGGCTTCGGCCACCTTGGCGACGACCTGCTTGGCCTCGGCCGGATGCTCCTCGAACCATTGCTGCAGCTTGTCGTTGACGCCGTTCTCGACCACCGGGCGGACTTCGGACGAGACCAGCTTGTCCTTGGTCTGGCTGGAAAATTTCGGATCCGGGACTTTCACCGACAGCACCGCCGTCAGCCCCTCGCGGGTGTCATCACCAGTAAGGGTGATCTTTTCCTTCTTGGTGAGGCCACTGACGTCGGCATAGTTGGTCACCTGCCGGGTCAGCGCCGCGCGGAAGCCGGCAAGATGGGTGCCGCCGTCGCGCTGCGGGATGTTGTTGGTAAAGCACAGCACGTTCTCGTGGTAGCTGTCGTTCCACCACATGGCGACTTCCACCGTCATACCGTCCTTTTCGGACTTGAGCATGATCGGCGCGCCGATCAGCGGCGCCTTGGCGTTATCGAGATAGCGCACGAAGGCTTCGAGCCCGCCCTCGTAGAACAGCTCGGTCTCGACCGTTTCGGGGTGCCGGTTGTCCTTGAGGAAGATGCGGACGCCCGAATTGAGGAAGGCCAGTTCGCGCAGCCGGTGCTCGAGCGTCTTGTAGTCGAACTCCACCATGGTGAAGGTTTCGGCGGACGGGGTGAAGGTCACCTGGGTGCCGCTGCGCCCTTCGTAGCTGCCGGGCGAGTCCTTGGGCACATAGGTACCAACCTGCACGAGCGGCTTGTCGGCGACGCCGTGGGTAAAGCTCATCTCGAAGATCTTGCCGTCGCGGCGGATATTGAGCTTGAGCGCCACCGAGAGCGCGTTCACCACCGAGACGCCGACGCCATGCAGGCCGCCGGACACCTTGTAGGAATTCTGGTCGAATTTGCCGCCGGCATGCAGCTGGGTCATGATGACCTCGGCCGCCGAGACGCCCTCTTCCTTGTGGATGTCGGTGGGAATGCCGCGGCCATTGTCGTTGACCGACACCGAGCCGTCGGCATTGAGCGTCACCGTCACCAGGTCAGCATGGCCGGCCAGCGCTTCGTCGATGGCGTTGTCGACAACCTCATAAACCATGTGATGCAGGCCCGAACCGTCATCGGTGTCGCCGATATACATGCCGGGGCGCTTGCGCACCGCGTCCAGGCCCTTGAGGACCTTGATCGAGTCGGCGCCATATTCATTGGGGTCGGATGGGGTTTCGGAGGTGGTCAACAGGTATCCCGAATCAGTGAAAAATCCGCTTCCTACGGTCTAGCGGATCACCCTCCCAGACCCAAGACAAATGGCGTCCCGAGCCCGGTTTTTCAAGGGTTAGCGGGCGAATCAGGGTGCAGCCGGATTCATCTCGCCCAGGCCTTTCAGTCAGGTATCCCTCCCCTCAACGGGGAGGGGAACCAGCAGAAGGCTGGTAGGTGGGGTGATGGAGAGCCACAGGGGTGCGGACCGGTGCGTGTTGCACCCTCCTCACGCCTCCCGGCTCACCCGCCCGTCTTTCACCTGATACACCTGCGCACGGTCCCCCAGTGCCTCGAACAGCAGCGGATCGGTGCCGGTCATGACGCATTGCGTCCCCAGGCTGTCGAGCGCGGCAAACAGCGCCGCCCGGCGGCCCGGATCGAGATGGGCGGCAATCTCGTCGAGCAGCAGGAAGGGCGTGATGCCGGTCATCCGACCCACCAGCCGCGCATGCGCCAGGATCAGTCCGATCAGCAGCGCCTTCTGCTCGCCGGTCGAACCGAGCGCAGCCGGCATCTGCTTTTGCGCATGCACCACTTCGAAATCGACGCGATGCGGCCCGAGCAGGGTCCGCCCGGCCGCCCGATCGAGCCGGCGGCTTTCCTGCCAGCGCGTCTTGAGCTCGGCCTCCAGCAGGGTCGAGGAGGCCGGTTCGCGGCCGTCCTCGAACAGCGGCGTCAACGCCAGTTCGGCGGCCGGGAAATTGTCCTGGTCGACCCCTTCGCCGATCAGCTCCTGCAGATGCAGCAGGCTGTCGGTGCGGGCAAAGTGCATGGCCGCGGCATGTTCGGCCATCTGCGCCTCGATGGCGGCCAGCCAGCGCGCTTCGCCGTCCTCTTCGAGCAGGCGGTTGCGCTGGCGCATAGCCTTTTCATAGTCCGACACCGAAGACGAATGACCTGGGATCAGCACCGTCACCAACCGGTCGAGGAAGCGGCGGCGATCGCCCGCCGGGCCGGTGAACAGTCCATCCATCGCCGGGGTCAGCCAGAGCAACCGCAGATAGTCGCTCATCTCCTCGACGGTGCGCGCATTGGCGCCGTTGATGCGGACGCGGCGGCCGGTCTCGCCCGTCGTGCCGCCCGTGCCGATATCGACCGGTCCCTCGGCGGTCTCGATGGTCGCCGCCACCGCCCACGCGCCGTCCGACCCCAGCGCCGCCAGGTCCTCGAACGGGGCGCGGCGCAGTCCGCGATCGGGGCCGAGCAGCGAGATGGCTTCGAGCAGGTTGGTCTTGCCGGCGCCGTTGGGGCCGACCAGCACGACGTGCCGCCCGTCGAGATCGAGGGCCGCGCTGGCATAGTTGCGAAAGTGGCTGAGGCGCAGCCGGGAGATGTGTCTCATGGTCGCGAATAGCGAATAGTCAGTAGCGAAACAGGAAAACGGGCGACCTGCCCCTACTCGCTATTCCCTACGCGCAATTCGCTCCCTTCTTACACCCGCATCGGCATGAGCACGTAGAGCGCCTTGGCGTCGCCGTCTTCCTTGACCAGGGTGGGCGAACCGGCGTCGTTGAACATGAACACGGCATTGTCCGAGCGGATCTGGCCGATGATGTCGAGCAGGTAGCGGGCGTTAAAGCCGATCTCGAAGCTTTCGGGTTCGAATTCGACGGCGAGCTCTTCGCTGGCCGTGCCGTGGTCGGGATTGGTGACGCTGAGCTCGAGCTGCCCGTCTTTGACCGAGAGTTTGACGGCCTTGCCGCCCCGTTCCGAGGCAATGGTGGAGACGCGGTCGACAGCGACGGCAAAGCTGGCCTTGTCGACGTTCATCTGCTTGTCGTTGTTCTTGGGCGTCACCCGCTCGTAGTCGGGGAACGTGCCTTCGATCAGCTTGGAGAGCAGGACGACGCCGCCCAGGGTGAAGCGGATCTTGGTGTCGGACACCTCGACCTTGACCTCGGCATCGGCCCCCTCGAGCAGCTTTTGCACTTCGCTGACGGTCTTTTTGGGCACGATGATGCCGGGCATGCCCTTGCAGCCGGCGGGCGCCTCGGTTTCGGCCCGCGCCATGCGGTGGCCATCGGTGGCCACGGCGCGCAGCATGGTGGTGGCGCCCTGCTCGATGGCATGCAGGTAGATGCCGTTCAGATAGTACCGGGTTTCTTCATTGGAAATGGCGAACTGGGTGCGCTCGATCAGCTCGCGCAGCGCCGGCGCCGGAATGGAGAACTCATGGGTGAAGCTGCCCGACTTGAGGTCGGGAAAGCTGTCGGGCGACAGGCACGCCAGATGGAAGCGCGAGCGCCCCGAAGTCAGCAGCATCTGTTCGCCGCCTTCGGTTTCGAGCCGCACTTCGGCACCGTCGGAGAGCTTGCGGACGATTTCGTAGAGCGTATGGGCCGGGACAGTGGTGGTGCCGGGCGTTGCGACCATGGCCGGCACGCTCTCGGTCACTTCGATATCAAGGTCCGTGGCGCGCAGGTCGAGCGCCCCGTCGGCCACCTTCATCAGCACGTTGGCGAGGATCGGATAGGTATTCCGGCGCTCGACCACGCGGTGCACATGCCCCAGCGACTTAAGGAGGTGGTTGCGCTCCAGCGTGACTTTCATGCTCTAGTTCCCTGCTGCCAACCTGGCAAAACCCCCGGCGAACGGGGCTGCGACATTTGCAAGCCGGGGATCAAAAGGCAAGGGCGGTCGGCGCCGCAGGCCGCCCCGCACCGGCTTATTCCCAGCTTTAGACGGGCAAATTGAGACGGTTGAGCGCCGCCTCAGCCTCGGCCAGGCGTCGCTCGCGATCGGTGGTGTCGATGCGGTCGAGCATGGCCTGCCATTCGGGCGCGGCCGAGCGGCGTTGATGGATCGTGTCGACCCGCAGGTCGAGCCGGCGGAACGATTTGCGCAGCCGCACCAGCAATCGAGGACTTAGAGGACGCACCTGAAACTAACTTTCGCACTCTGGGGGCGCCGCAGCGCCCCCTTATCGGCCTTACTCGTCGAGCATACGCTTGAGCAGTTCGATCTCCTGGCAGAGGTCGCCGTCGTCTTTCATCATCTGCTCGACCTTGCGGACCGAGTGCAGGACGGTGGTGTGGTCACGCCCGCCAAAACGGCGGCCGATCTCGGGCAGGGAGCGCGAGGTCAGCGACTTGGCCAGATACATGGCGATCTGGCGCGGGCGCACCACGTCGCGCGAGCGGCGCGAGGAGAGCAGGTCGTTGCGCGGCACCTTGTAGTGGCGCGAGACGATCCGCAGGATGTCCTCGATCCGCACCCGCCGGGCTTCGCGCGAGCGCACCAGGTCCGCCAGCGTCCGTTCGGCCAGCGTCACGGTGATCGGCTCATGGGTGAGCTGGTTGGCCGCCACCAGGCGATTGACCGCCCCGTCGAGATCGCGGCCGTGGCTCACCACGACGCGCGCGATGTATTCGATAACCGCCGGGGGGAAATGCACGCCGGCAAAGCGGGCCGTGGCCTGATCGGCGCGGCGCTGCACGATGGCCTTGCGCAGCTCGACGTCGAAGGTGGTGATCGGCACCACGAGGCCACCGGACAGGCGCGAGCGCACCCGCTCATCGAGCATTTCGAGGTCGCGCGGCGGCGCATCGCCGGCCACCACCACCTGCTTGGCGCCGGTCAGCAACGTGCCCAGCGTATGGCCGAACTCGGTGGCCGACTTCCCCTGCAGGAACTGCATGTCGTCGATCAGCAGCAGGTCGACGCGCCGCAGCCACTCCTTGAACGCCAGCGCCGACTGGCGCTGCACGGCCGTGATGAAGTGGTACATGAAGTGGTCGGCCGTCAGGTAGACGATGTTGCGCGAGCTGTCGGATGCGCCGGCCGCCCAGGCGATAGCGTTGAGCAAATGCGACTTGCCCAGCCCGACGGTGGAATGAATGTAGACCGGATTGAAGGTCACGGTGTTGTTGGCGGCCGCATGGGCGACCTGCTTGGCCACCTGCAGCGCCATTTCGTTGGGCGCGCCGGCCACAAAGCTGTCGAAGGTCATCTTGGCGTCGATCGCCGAGCCGGAAAGGGCGTCGCCCTTGGGCGGCGTGGTGTCGCGCAATTGCCGCGGCGCTGCCGGCACGATCGAGGCTGCCGTAGCCGGGACGCTGTCGGTTTCCACGGCCAGCGGTTCGCTGGCCTGGGTCAGCCGCGGCCGCGCCTGGCCATTGACCCGGACTGTAAAGTGCAGCCGCGCGATATCGGGCGTTTCGGCCCTGAAGGAGTCGAGGATCTTTTCGGCGTAGTTGGACTGAATCCACGAGCAGAGAAACCGCGTGGGCACCGACAGATGGGCCAGGTCGTCGACGATTTCTTCGAGGTCGAGCCGGGCGAACCAGGAGCTGTAGACATCCTCGCCCACTGCCGCCTTCAGCCGCGCCCGGACCCGGGCAAAGACATCGGCACTCGACACGGGCTTTCCAGAATTGCCCATGATCGACACCACCCCTTTTTCGCCCGTACTACCGTCCTGATGGAGTGCACCATCATCCCAAGCCCGACCCGCCGCCGCGTTTCTCGCCATGTAAATTTTAGCCCCGTTTGCCGCCTAAGGCGTGGTCCTGTTCCGAACCATCGCCACTCTGTTCCAACAGTTCGCCTCCAGAACTGGAGACAAAACCAACACTCGTCCGCAACTGACGTTGCGAATTCTGCTCCCTGTTCTGATCTTGATTCCGGCTTTTCAGACCCGGACACGCCCGCCCCATGACATGGGGCTGGATGACTACCTTGACCGCAACTTTTTACTTCGTAGCCTTTGTGCCCTCCGGGCAAGTCGGCTGCGTCCGCGCCGCACCACAACCAAACCCGATGGTCTTCGCCACCTGTATGACCCACTGTGGGCAGGGGTTCTTTTGCCCCGTCTCCTCAGCTGATGGAGCCATCTTAGTGAGAGGAATTTTGGGCCGCAACAGGGGTTATTTACTGAATCCTACTTGACTCGTCAGTTCGCAAAAACCTTCCAGACGGCCCTCGATGGGCGGGGGAAAATAAGGCGCTGAGACTCATGATGGAATCGCCGTTTGGGGCTGTCGTTGAAGCGTCACGTGACAGCGCGCCGGAGGATCATTTTTAGAGATTTGTTTCGGCTCGCCGCGCCGGAAACGCCAACTACAATCGGCTAAACGCTTGAGGCTGCGCAGTTTTGTGGCCAAAAACGGCAACTGGGCGCGCCCATGGCAGACTGTCGCAGAGCTGTTACAAAGTGGTCACACTCAGTACATTCCGCAGCGGCGCCCGCCTGCTGTGGCGCAAAAGAAAAGGCTCCCGGAGCGGGAGCCTTCGATCGATCAGGCAGCTGCCGTCCAGGGCCCTCAGGCGGTGGCGGCAAGACCCTTGATGCGGTGGTTCAGACGGCTCACCTTGCGGGAGGCGACGTTGGCATGGACGATGCCCTTCTGCGAGGCGCGGGCGATCTCGGGCTGGGCAGCCTGGAGGGCCTCGACAGCCACCGCGTGGTCACCGGCAGCGATGGCCTCTTCGACCTTGCGGATGAAGGTGCGCATGCGCGAACGGCGCGACTTGTTGACTTCGGTACGGGCCGCGATCTTGCGCGTCGCCTTTTTCGCCGAGGGAGTATTGGCCATGTCAGTCCTCTTTGCTTCAACCGATCTCACCGCCTTAACGCGGCGCAATCGATCGGGCATGAAATGAAATCGGCGGCAATACGGGCCGCCAAGTTGGGCGCTGTATAGTGTGCAAGGCCCCGGGCGTCAACTGGATTCAGGTCCGGGCCGTCCCGACCGGGCTCGGCCCTTAGTGCTGGCACTCCGCGCAGAAAAAGCTCGACCGCCCCGACTGCACGATGCGCTGGATGATGCCGCGGCACTGCGGCGTCGGACAGGGCTCGCCCTCGCGGTCGTAAACGGCGAAGCGGTGCTGGAAATAGCCCGAGCTGCCGTCGGTGGCGCGGAAATCGCGCAGCGTCGAGCCGCCGGCGTCGATGGCCTCGATCAGCACGGTGCGCACGCCCTCGGCCAGCAGTTCGAGCCGCTGCGAGGGTTTTCCCGATTTGAGCACCAGCTTTTCTGCCGGCAGGGTCGGCAGGATATGGGCGCGATGCAGCGCCTCGCTCACATAGATATTGCCCAGCCCGGCCACCACGCGCTGGTCGAGCAAGGCCGCCTTCATCGGCGCCTTCTTGTCCTTGAAGCGATCGGCCATCTCCTGGGCGTTAAAGCCGTTGCCCAGCGGCTCCGGCCCCAGGCCCGCGAGGTAAGGCGAGTCCGCGTCCCGCGCGAACAGGTCCATAAAGCCGAAGCGCCGGGCATCTGAATAGATCAGGTTGAGCACGCCGTCCCGGGGCGTTTCGAGCTCGAGCACGACGTGGTCGTGCTTTTCGTCGACCGTCGGCTCGTAATAGCGGCTGGGCTCCTTAAAGACGATCTCGGCAAAGCGGAAGCTGCCGGTCATGCCCAGATGGCTCAGCCAGGTCGAACCGGTCGAGAGCCGGAAGAGTAGATATTTCGCCCGGCGCGCCGTGGCGTCGATGGTGGCGCCGGTCAGCGCCTCGGCAAAGCCCTTTGGGAAGGGAAAGCGCAGGTCCTTGCGGTTGAGCGTCACCTTGCGGATGCGCGCGCCCTCCACCAGCGGCGCCAGGCCCCGGCGTACGGTCTCCACTTCGGGCAGTTCTGGCATGGCGGTCCTTTTCTCGGCCCGCCCTATGTGCGCGGTTCGGCCGGGCGAGGCAAGGGTGGCGCCCGCTCGTCCTGTGCCTCCACGGCGCGGCCATCGGCGAGCGTATCGCCGGGATGCATGATCACCGTCTCGCCCACGGCAAGGCCGTCGGCCACTTCGGCATATTCGCCGTTGCGCTGCCCCAGGCGGACGATGCGCTGCCGGGCCGTGTCGTTTTCGACCACAAAGACCGCCCATTCGCCAGCCACGCGGAACAGGGCGCCCAAGGGCACCAGCACCAGATCGGCCGCCTCCCAGACCACGATCCGCGCGGTGACGCGATAGCCGTGGCCGAGCCCGACACGCGTCTGCGGCCCGTCGAGCAGGCGCAGCGTCACGCGGGTGCGCTGTTCCTCGATGCCCAGGGCGCTGACCCGGGTGGTGGCCACGGGATCGATCTGGGCCACTTCGGCCCGCAGCGGCGCCCCGCCCCAGTCGACAATGCTGGCTTTCGCCCCCGGCGCGATACGCACCGCGTCGCTGGACAGCACGTCCACCTGGATCTCGAGCTGGTCCGGATCGCCGATATCCATCAGCGACATGCCAGCCTGCAGCACCTGTTCGCTTTCGGAAAACACCACGAGCACGCGGCCGCTGATCGGGGCTGTGACCGTGACGCAGCAGGCCCCGGTCGAGGGGGTGTCGCCCTCGATCAGGGCTGCCTTGGCGCTCTCGAGTTGCCGCCGGTGCATCTGCAGCGTCGCCTCGGCCGCTTCCATCTCCTTCTGGGCGGTTTGGCTGGCCAGTCGCACCCGCTGCAGCGCCTGGGTCGATACCAGGCCGCGCTCGGACAAGAGGATGGTGCGCTCCAGATCCTGCTGGGCGAAAGTTTCGGTGGCCCTGGCCTGCGCGAGACCGGCTTCGGCCAGGGTGATGCCGGCCTCGGCGGACTCGACCGCCGCTTCGGCGACGCGTCGTGCCCGTTCGTCGAGCAGCGCGGGCGCCACCGGCTCGATGCTGGCCAGCGTCTGCCCTTGGGTGACGGCGTCGCCGGCATGCAGGCCGACGCGCTTGAGCCGCCCCATGATCGGGACCGAGACATGGAACACTTCGCTGATCCGGCTGGTGCCGTCCTCCTCGACAGTGACCGCGAGGCGCCCGGCGGCGATGCGGACGGTTTCCACGCCGATCGGCCGTGGCCACAGCGCCCAGGCCGCTGCAGCCACCAGCACGAGGACGATGCTCAGGGTCAGAAGGCGGCTCCACATTTGGCTACTCCCTGGTTTTGAGGACAGCGATCAGGTCAAGCCGGTCGATCCGGCGGCGGACGACAAGTCCGGACAGCAGCCCGGCCGCCATCACTGAAAGGCTCGAGATGGCAAAGACTTCCGGACCGATGATCAGCGGCATGCTGAACATTTCGCTGGAAAAGCCGTCGACCATGCCGCGGGCGACCAGCACGCCGATGAACCAGCCCAGCGGCTGGGCGAGCAGCATCAGCACCGCGATCTCGGTCAGCAGCAGGCCCGAGACTTCGCCCCGGGTAAAGCCGAGCACCCGCAGGCTCGCCATCTCGCGCCCCTGCTCGGAGAGCGAGATGCGGGCGAAATTATAGACCACGCCGAAGGCGATCAGGCTCGCCAGTCCCAGCTGCACCCCGATCATCACGTACATGTTCTGCGCCATGGTGGCGCGGAACTGCACCAGCGATGCCGACTGCAGCGCAATATGGCCCAGCGCGGGCGAGCGCTTGAGCGCGGCAAACAGCTGCGACTGGGCATTGGGGTCGACCGTGATATTGACGCCCGAAATACGGTCGCCCTCGCCCAGCAGCGCCTGCAGGGCAGTGATGTCCATATAGGCGCCCAGCCCGAGATAGCTTTCCACCACCCCGGATACGGCGAGGCGATCCTGGCGCCGGTCGCCCTCGAGCAGACGGATGTCGACGCTGTCGCCCGCGCCGACGCCCAGAATGTCCGCCAGCGATCGCGTCAGCAGCACGCCCTGGGGCGGGATCGGCACCTGCTCTAGGTCGGCATCGAGAATGCGGGTGAGCGGGGGCGCCGCCGGTCGCCCCATCAGCGCGACGCGGCGCGACACGTGCGCGTTGCCGATCTCGACCCCGACCGCCCGGAACGGCTCGGTGATCAGCACGCCAGGCAGGCGGGCGATCTCGGCGGCGCCGCCGCGCGGCCGGCTGGCGGAAAAATTGATGACGGCATCCTGCCGCTCGGTGCGGTTGAACGAATAGTCGATCATGAATTCGACACCGCCGATCGACCACAGCGAGCCCACGAGGACAGCCACCGACAGGGCGATGCCGATGATGCCGCCCGCCGATCGCCAGGGCCGGTGCAACAGGTGGCGCACCACCATGATGCCGGTCTGGCGCCAGGGCAGGGTCAGCCCGCCGCGGCCGGCGTGCCGGCGATAGATCGGCGGCGCCGGCGGCGACATGGCGACCGCCGGGGGCAGCATGGCGGCAGATCGCACCGCCCGCACGGCGCCGAACACGGCGGCAGCCAGGGTGATGCCACCGGCAATGGCATAAAGGCCGGGGTCGCGGCTGAACACCAGAACCGGGAAGCTGTAGAACTTGGAATAAAGTGCGGTAAGGGCGTTGCCCGCCCAGATGCCAAAACCGCTGCCGATGGCGATGCCGAGGATGGCGATCAGCAGGACGAACTCGACATAATGCCAGGCGATGGCCTGGGCGGAATAGCCAATAGCCTTGAGCAGGCCGATCTGCTCACGCTCCAGCGCGATCAGCCGGGTCAGCGTCATGTTCACCAGAAACGCCGCCACCAGCAGGAAGACCGGCGGCAGAACTTCGCTCATCGAGCGCAGCTGCTGCAGTTCGGCATCGAGATAGGCGTGCGAGGTCAGCTGGGCGCGGCCATGGGCGCCCTGCCCGCCGTAGGGATCGAGCAGGCCATCGAGCCCGGCGATCACCGCGTCCTCGTTAGTGCCGGGCGCCAGCTGCACCGAGACGCTGGTGAAGGCGCCGCCCAGATCGTAGGCCGCCGCCAGGGTGCGCTCGGGCACCCACAAAATGCCGAAGCGGCCGCCATTGGGGGTCATTTCGCCCGGCGCGATGGCATAGACATTGTCCGGCGCCAGCGCGATGCCGGTAATGGTCACCTGCCGCAGGGCGCCGTTGACGATGACGCCAAAGCGCGCGCCTTCGCGAAAGCCATGCGCCTTCGCAAAAATCTCGCTGACCACGGCCTCGATATGGTTAGCCGCCTCGGGCAGCCGCCCGCTGCGCAGATAGAGGCGATTGAGCGTCTCGGCCTGCGGCTCGGGCAGCGAGATCAGCCGCACCGATGCGGGCTGCTCGAGCCCTTCGATATCGGCCAGCGCCTGTTTGCTAATCCGGCCATCCACTGCCAGCACCCCATCCATGGCGGCGATCTTGGGCAGCAGGGCGCGTGGTGCGCGGGTCACCGTGGCAAACACGTCGGCAAAGTGATGGCTCTGGTAATAGGTGGCGCGCGTCCGCTCCAGCGACTGGTAGGTGCCGACGCCGATCAGCAGCGTCGCCACGCCGGCGGCCATCACCAGGGCGATGGCGAGCACCTGGGCCCAGAGGCGCCGCAGCTCGCGCAGCAGCTTGCGGTGCATGACGCCCAGGCCGCTCACCAGCGCACCGAGGCGGCCGGCTGGCGCTCGGCATTGGTGTCGATCGAGGCGATCCGCCCGTCGGCAAAGCTGACGACACGATGGGCTATGGTCCGGATGGCGGCATTGTGGGTGATCACCAGCGTGGTGGTCCCCAGCTCGGCATTGATGCGGGTCAGCGCCTCGAGCACCACGATACCGGTCCGTGAATCGAGGGCACCGGTGGGCTCGTCGCAGAGCAGGATGTCGGGGCGCTTGGCAATGGCTCGGGCGATGGCGACGCGCTGCTGCTCGCCGCCCGAGAGCTGGGCGGGAAAGTGATCCATGCGGTCGGCCATGTCGACCATGGCCAGGGCATCTTCGGGCGCCATCGGATGCGGCGCGATCTCGGTCACCAGCTGCACGTTCTCGCGCGCCGTCAGGCTGGGCACCAGATTGTAGAACTGGAAGACAAAGCCGACATGGTTGCGCCGATAGCGCGTCAGCCCGGCATCGTCGGCACCGGTGATCTGCCAGTCGCGAAACCAGGCCTGGCCCGAGGTGGCGGTATCCAGGCCGCCAATCAGGTTGAGGAAGGTCGACTTGCCCGAGCCCGACGGCCCCAGAATGACGACGAACTCGCCGCTGACGGCCGTGAAGTCCACCCCGTCCAGAGCAATGACCGACGCATCCCCGGCCGTGTAGGCCTTGGTGAGCTTGCTGACCCTGAGCAGGTCCGACGATGGGGCGGCGCTGTCCATGGGCAAGCACTAGCGGCCGCCAGAGCACCAGACCTTGATTTCTGTCAAAGTCGCTGCTGCCGTGCGTCCCCTATGGCCCCTCGCATGGCCCATTCCCTCCCCCCACACCGTCATGCTCGCGCCCCGACACGAGGACCCATTTTTCCATGTCGCCGGTGTCTTGGGCTGGCACCTTCTCGCCCCTCACCACGCGCACCACCCCCCAAACCCCCGTTCATCCGCGCGTCATTCACCATTCACCCCACCCGCACCCCATGCAGTGGCGCGTCAGAACTTATCCCCGCTCTCTCCGCGCCGTGTAGACTCCCCTCATCGCTGCTCCGAAAGCGAGATCATGACGAGTGATTGGAGCAGCGAGGCTGGGTGGGGAACGTGTCGACGCGCTCCAGGCCAAGCCGGGAAGGTCTGACAGGTC
>Ga0247843_1000480_pt1 | contig 94363 bp, 79 predicted proteins | sample LaCruzMarch2017__FD_192420 | JGI IMG/M metagenome (GOLD analysis project Ga0247843, IMG submission 192420) | Freshwater microbial communities from meromictic Lake La Cruz, Castile-La Mancha, Spain - LaCruzMarch2017_8m | ecosystem: Environmental > Aquatic > Freshwater > Lake | place: Spain... | reverse complement strand
CTTCGTATTGGCGATTATCTGAGCTGTCCACTTGCGAAAACAGTTTAAACAGTTTGTCATGATCTTTTTCTGCTATGCCAATGCCTGTATCCCTTGCGCTAAAGTCAAGTAAGGCGTGGCTGCTACTGAGTTGGTTAAGCTTAACGCTAAGCGTCACGCTGCCTGCATGGGTAAATTTAAGTGCATTGCCGATTAAGTTAATGAAGACCCGTTTTAGTTTGTCTGCATCGCCAATAAGTGTGTTGGGCACCTTTGCATTAGGCAAGGCTGAGCTTTGCTCAACAGTAAAGAGCAGCTCTTTTTTCTCTGCCGCTATGCTAAAGTCGTTTTTTAGGTTGTTTAGTAATAGTTGTAGATCAAATTCAGCTATATAAAGCTGATCTTGTTTTGTTTGCAGTTTTGTAAAATCTAAAATGTCATTAAGCAAGGCTAATAAATTTTTTGCCGCGCGATCGATGATGGTTAAAAAAGGACGTGTGGTTTCGCTAGGCTCTCTAACAAGCGCAAGCTCAGCATAACCAATAATAGTGGTCATGGGCGTGCGTAGTTCATGCGAAATGGTGGAAATAAAGTGTGTTTTTAAGGTGGACAACTCTTCTGCCTGTTCTTTAGCTGCCTTTAGCTTTTGCTCAGTGTGTTTGCGCTCGGTAATGTCTTGGATAATGGTGTAATGGTAATCCTTGCCATCACTATCACGAATTCTGACGCTATTAATCATCACGGGAAAATGCGAGCCGTCTTTATGGATAAGCTCTAGTTCAAAGGGATTGGTAAAGCCTTGTTCATACATGGCAAACATCTGAATCTTAGCGTAGTCATGATGTTTTTCTGGAGTGAGTTGCAGATTATTTAACTGGGTTAATTCAGCTTTAGAATAGCCCATCATGGTTTCAAAGGCAGGATTAACTTCTATAAACTCCCCAGTCATGGTTAATAAGCAAATCCCTAACGGTGATAAATCAAATAATTGTTGTAATTTGTATTCACTAAGCCATTGTTTTTCTTGGCTGGTTTGTTGAATTAATTCAAGCTCATCAAAACAAGTTTGTTGGACTCTGCGTTCGGTAATGTCACGTTGAATTGCTAACCAATGGGTAATCCAGCCGTTTTCATCAGTAATGGGAGTAATATCTATTTCTACCCAAAAAAGAGTCTTTGTTTTGGTGTAATTAAGCACTTCAACACGTACTGGCTGCCAATGCATTAAAGCATAGCGAATTTTTGCCAGCTCTTTGCGTTGGGTTAACGGCCCTTGCAAGATGCGTGGCGTTTTGCCAAAGACGTCTTCCGTACTGTAGCCAGTCATGCGCGTAAAAGTTTCATTAACATAGATAATTAGCGGCCCTGTTGGTTCCTCTATATTGCTCACTTCGGTAATCACCACAGCATCATTGGCTTTATTTAAACAAACAGTCAGTAAGGTGTTTAATTTTTCTTGTTGCTGACTTTTTTACGCATCAGCCGAAATTGCGTAACGTTGAGGGCAATTAACAAGATAATTGCTAGCAAAAGACCGATTAACAGACTGTTTTTAATGTTCCACAACGTTGTTAGGCGTTTATCACTCAGTGCTTGCAGGCGTTGTTCGGATAGTAGTGCAAAGTTATATTGCCGTGCTTCACTTTGTTCTAACGCCTGTAATTGCTTAGTCAGGTCGCTTTTATCCTGAATAAAATGATGAACTTTAGCTTGATAGCTTTGCAATTCGGACTGTTGTGCAGGGCTATAAAGAGACTGTGTGTTGCCAAAAACTTCTGGCGCGATAACTAAGTTGCGTATGTTTGGTGCAAGTGCTTCATGCTCGCGTAGATGTTGCTGCAACTCATCGTCTAAAGGAGTAAACGTTAAGCCAAGTTGTTGCTGAATACCAATATAATGGGCTAATAAACTCATCCGCTCCGTCAATACTGTTTGTTGATAACTTTGCTTTAGTGCTTCGCTAAGAAGTCGCGTTTCTTTTGCAATTTGGAAGGAGAAGCTTAACGAAAACACCATAAGTAATAGTGTAACTAAAGTCGCCAGTGCAGAAAATTTAATACGTAAGGAATATGCTTTAAACATGGCAATACGCCATAAAAGCCTTGATTTTATTGATATTTCTTTGTTTATGGGGGGGGGTAATCATTTTAAGCCTCCTCTTGAGTTAATCATGCATTCGCTCTGAAGGCTTATAGTGCTGTTTAGCGCAGAGCAGGAGGCTGAATGATAGCGTAGTTTGTCTAGTCTAGGTTACGTATAAATCACCTATCAGCTGTTCTTAGTATGGCTGAAGATGATGTATCGTTTTCACGCCTTTACAGCTAAGGGATTAAAGCCCTCTACGCCACTTTTTCAAAAAAAATAAATAATGACGATTTTACCGTTAATCGTCATTAACCAGTCTCATGCCCTGATTTTCTTGCACTGAGGTATTAGCGCTGCCTAATTTAATCATTAAACGTAAGTCATTTTTTGAATCTGCTGAATCTAAGGCGTCATCGTAGCTAATTTTTCCTGAACTATACAAATCAAACAGGGCTTGATCAAAGGTCTGCATTCCTTGTTCGCGGGACGATTTAATCACTTCTTTAATTTTATCAATCTCACCTTTGCGAATGTAATCTTTTACCAAAGGCGTATTAAGTAAAATTTCTATTGCTGGATAACTGCCCGCGCCATCAATTCGTTTGATTAATTGTTGTGCAAAAATTGCCCGCACATTTAACGATAAGTCCATTAATACTTGATGATGCATTTCTTCAGGAAAAAAATGTAAGATTCTGTCTAAGGCTTGATTGGCATTATTTGCATGCAGTGTGGTTAAGCATAGATGCCCTGTTTCTGCAAAGCTTATAGCATTTTGCATGGTTTCTTTACTACGCACTTCGCCAATTAAAATCACATTAGGGGCTTGACGTAAGGTGTTTTTTAAAGCTACTTCATACGATTCGGTATCAATGCCTACTTCACGTTGCGTAATAATGCAGCCTAAGTGTTGATGTTGAAATTCAATAGGGTCTTCAATGGTGATGATATGCCCTTTACTGTTTTGATTACGATATTGAATAAGTGATGCAATGGTGGTTGATTTGCCTGTTCCCGTGCCGCCTACGCATAATATCAAACCACGTTTTTCCATAATCACGTCTTTAAAAATCTGCGGCAAGTGTAAGGATTCTGGGGTAGGAATAATATTTTCAATGCGTCGCAACACCATGCCAGCAGAATCGCGCTGGGTGAAGGCACTGACTCGAAAACGTCCAACATGCTTTATGCCAATAGCAAACTGACACTCTCGCGTAGCCTCATATTCCTGAATTTGTCGCGAGGTCATGAGGCTGTGCACTATTTTTACGGTTTGGTCTGGCGTCAGGATATTTTTGGAAATTTCCAGCAATATGCCATCTACTTTTAACGTGGGTGCGCGTCCTGCAACAATGAATAAATCAGAGGCTTTTTTTTGTACCATCAAATCAAAGATGGGATCAAGTAATGAGTTATTGTCCATAGAATAATCTTCTCAAGATAAAGAATAGGTCTATAAAAACATATTTTTATTTACGGCTTTAGTCATGGCCATTTTTGCTGTGATTACACCACTGTCGACATGCTCTTTTAAATTTTGATCCAAAGTTTGCATGCCTTCTTGCCGACCTGTTTGAATCGCTGAATACATTTGCGCCACCTTGGCTTCACGAATCAGATTTTTAATTGCTGAAGTGCCCACCATAATTTCATGCGCGGCTAATCTGCCACCACCAATTTTCTTGATTAAGGTTTGGGAGATAACCGCTTGCAAGGATTCCGATAACATTGAACGAATCATATCTTTTTCTGCGGCGGGAAACACATCGATAATACGGTCAATAGTTTTTGCTGCCGAGGTGGTATGTAAAGTGCCAAACACTAAATGCCCTGTTTCTGCTGCGGTTAACGCTAAACGGATTGTTTCTAAATCGCGTAATTCCCCCACTAAAATAACATCTGGGTCTTCTCTCAGTGCTGAGCGCAAGGCTTCATTAAAGCCAAGTGTGTCACGATGCACTTCCCGTTGATTGATTAAACTTTTATTGCTTTCATGGATAAATTCTATAGGATCTTCAACCGTTAAAATATGCATGTATTCATGAGCGTTAATATAATTAATCATGGCGGCTAAGGTTGTTGATTTACCCGAACCAGTAGGCCCTGTCACTAAAATTAAGCCACGCGGCTTTTGACATAACTCTTGAAAAAACGGGGGGGCATTTAACTCTTCAAGACTTAAGACTTTTGCTGGAATGGTTCTAAATACGCCTGCGGCGCCACGTTCTTGTGTAAAAGCATTCACCCTAAAACGCGCCACACCAGGCAATTCAAAAGAAAAATCCGTTTCTAAAAATTCTTCGTAATCACGTCGTTGTTTATCATTCATAATGTCATAAATCAGTCCGTGAACGTCTTTATGACTTAAAGCAGGCACATTTATTTTACGAATATCGCCATCGACTCGAATCATCGGCGGCAATCCTGCCGATAAATGTAAGTCAGAGGCTTTGTTTTTTACTGAAAAAGCTAATAATTCACTAATGTCCATTGTGTTCTCATTGTTAAAATAAAATTTACCTGTCTGGCTCTATACCATAGTTTAGTTATACTCCGAGCGGCAAAAGAGTGCGGTGTGTAGAAAAACCAATATAAGTGGGCGCGTAATTATTCAGCCCCCTGCTAAACTAATGGTGTAAGCATAGACGTCCACTTTTGAAAAAAGGGGACCGAAGACTTACTTTTACAGTGTAATGCAGTGCAACACAACGCGTCGTAATACGCTGACGAGACGGTAAAAGTATGCTTTTTCTTCCCCCTCATTCGATACACTCATAGCAGGAAAGTTAAAATCATAATACTTTCACAATCTCTCGCGCTATTGCGCCCTATGCTCTATGCACAGATAATTATTGCTACTCTTTTTCTCTTTTTCTCTTTTTGCTTTAGTCACGTATGCACACATTTCTTACTCAACGTATCGCCGCTATCAAACACACCATTACTGAACTAGAGGCGCGTTATCAACGCGTACCACATTCTGTTAATTTATTAGCCGTAAGTAAAACTAAACCCGCCACCACGATTGCAACCGCTTACCAGGCAGGCTTACGACATTTTGGTGAGAATTACGTCCAAGAAGCGCGACAAAAACAACAGTTACTGGGTGCTTTTGATATTACCTGGCACTTTATTGGTCCTATTCAAGCCAATAAAACTAAAACTATTGCACAACATTTTTCTTGGGTACACAGCGTTGACTCTGTAAAAATTGCACAACGGCTTAGTCAGCAACGTCCTAGCAATTTGGCACCGTTAAATATTTGCTTACAAGTTAATATTAGTGCTGAGGCAAGTAAATCTGGTATAGCTTTGGACGCGTTACAACTCACCTGTGAACACATCGCCTCCTTACCTAATCTACACTTACGCGGCGTGATGGCTATTCCTGCACCAGAAACTGATTTTAACCTGCAATGTTACCCTTACCAAAGGCTATATCAAGCAACTCAAGCCCTTGATACGTTTACGCTTGATAGTTTTTCTTTTGGTATGTCGGGTGATTTAGCTGCGGCAATAAAAGAAGGTGCTACATGGGTACGTATTGGCACAGCCTTATTTGGCGCGCGTTAAAGGCACTGCTTAGTCGCGTTGTCCTTCTTGGTGATACATTAAGAGGCGCTCAACTTCATCCTTTGAGCCCATCATGACCGGCACACGTTGATGCAAACTGCTGGGGATAATCGTTAACATTCGTTCATAACCAGTTATACAGAGTCCGCCTGCTTGTTCAATGATAAATGCCATAGGATTGGCTTCGTACAGCAAGCGTAATCTGGCTGGTTGCTTGGGATTACGTGAATCTAAGGGGTATAAAAATACTCCGCCTCGGGTCAGAATTCGATAGCCATCTGCCACAAAGGAAGCAATCCAGCGCATATTAAAATCTCGCCCGCGAACGCCTTCCGTACCTTGCATACATTCTTTAATGTAGCGCTGCACGGGGGCTTCCCAAAACCGTTGATTGGACATATTGATAGCAAACTCACTGGTCTGTTTAGGAATTTTCATGGCTGGATGGGTTAAAATAAATTCGCCCACATCCTGATCCAAAGTAAAGCCATTAACGCCCTGCCCAGTCGTTAAAATAAGCATTGTGGAAGGGCCATACACAACAAAGCCTGCACAGACTTGTTCAAACCCTTGGCGTAAAAAATCGTTAAGCTCAGGTTCTATGCCCTCTTGACAACGTAACACAGAAAAAATAGTGCCTACGGATAAGTTAATATCAATATTGGAAGAGCCATCGAGAGGATCAAACAACAGCAAATATTTACCTTTTTTATAAGGTGCTGGAATGCGAATAAAATCATCGATTTCCTCCGACACCATGCCAGCAAGTTGCCCCGTCCAATTCACTGCATTGACCATAATGTCATGGGTGATAATATCTAGTTTTTTCTGTACTTCACCTTGAACATTTTCTGAACCTGCACTGCCCAGCACATCAATAAGCTGACCACGATTAACTTTAATGGCAATATGTTTACAGGCCGTCACAATATTATTAAGTAATAGCGTAAAAGTGCCTGAAGCGTCAGTAGTCTCAGCTTGTTGTTCAATAATAAAACGGGTAAGCGTAATTCTATGTGTCATACAATTTTTAATGAGTGAATAAGTTAAATGCGAGCAGATTAATCTGATTTTTTCTTAAAAAATGAATTATAAATTTTGCATGAAAGTATCGAGACTGCCAATAAAAACGTCACGGTATTGGCGACAATAATGGCGTTGTCACCAAGATAAATCCCATAAATAAGCCAGAAAAAAACGCCCATCGTAAAAAGACTGTACATGCTTAATGATAAGCCGTCTGTATCACGCGTTTTAATTGTTAAAATCGCCTGTGGTAAAAAGGACGCGGTGGTTAAGGTGGCCGCAAGATAACCAACAATTTGTGAAGTAAGCATTAGATAAATAAATGGCTAAATGAAATGAGTAAATAGGTGCTCATACGTTTATTAACATGATGGGCGACTGGTCACGGCTATTAAGTTAAATAAAATCATCAATAGAGCAAATAATTATGTTGATAAATCCCCCCTAACCCCCCTTTTTCAAAGGGGGGAATTATTAACTTTTTTTCTTATATGGCATGAAAACATGCCTTCCTGCTCATTACTTTTTTAAAAAGTGGGAATTATTGACTTTTTTCTTACATGGTATGAAAACAGTCTTCCCCCTTTAAAAAAGAGGGACTGAGCCGGTCATGAGTTGGTCGAATGGGGAGATTTATAAAACCAACAATATATTGATTATTAAAACTTAACTTAATAGCAGTGGAGCGACGAGTGGGGACGACCGTACCTTAGTTTAAGAGCGTTTATTCACTTATTTAAAGAACGCTAGCCATCTCAACCCCTGTTGCGAGTATTATTAAATTATTTTTTTGCACTCGCGAAAGAAGGCGAATTAAAGATCACTTCACCGGTTTCAATATCATACATTGCCCCAACAATGGCAATATTACCAGCGTTTACCATGGCGTTGAGGACCTGACTTTCTTGCAAAATATGCGCAACCGTAAGCTCTACATTTTTATTCGCAACATGCTGAACCCATTCATGATTAGCATCAGAAGTAATCGTAATATTATGCTCTGTATTCACTGCGCTAATCGCTGGTTCAATTTTAGCCAATACTTGGGTTAAATGATCTAATTTAACCTGAGCACAGGCACCTTTTATTGCTCCGCAATGCGTATGCCCTAACACTACGATTAATTTTGTGCCAGCGAGTTTACAGGCAAATTCCATGCTGCCTAAAATGTCAGAATTAACAACATTACCCGCAACTCGAACACTAAAGACATCGCCTAAACCTTGATCAAAAATTAATTCCACTGAGGTTCGTGAATCCATGCAACTTAAAATAATCGCCATGGGAAATTGACCTTGACGGGTATCGTTGATTTGTTCTAATAAATTACGATTCGCTTTTAAATTATTAACAAAATTCTCGTTACCTTGTTCTAAAAGCTCTAAAACATCCCAAGGCGTAAGCGACTGCTGATCTTGATAGGTTGGCGGACGTGCTGTGATCAAGTTAGGTAAAACACCAAAGCCACGCAAGTTTTCAATGGTTAACTGAATGCCCTTAAACAACGCTTCTTGCTTAAAGTTCTGAATAATTTCATAAATATCATAATCAATATATTTTGATCGCGTCGCATCGATAATCACTTTTGAATCTGTGGGCAATTGCTCAAGCGTTTGTTTAATATTGGCTTTGTTTAAAAAAGACACATGTTCTGCAAGACGTAAAATAATTTTATTGCCAATATGCATCTCACGTAAATAAAACGAGGTTTTATAGTTTTCTAATAAGATGGCAAATAAGGCCGTTGCTAAACCAATCAGTACACCCGTAAGCATATTGGTAAAAACTAACCCCAACACTGTTGCACAAAAAGGTACCAAATGATAAATCCCAGCACGATAAACAATAACAAACCACGCTGGCTGCATTAAGCGATAGGCAAAGACAATTAATATCGCTGCTAAGCTTGCTAAAGGAATTTGATTAAGCCAATTAGGAATAAACACCACGGTTAACAGCATTAAGCCACCTTGAAACAATACCGAAACTTTAGACTTGGCACCCATTTTTATATTAAATGAACTGCGAATTATCACTTGTGTTAAAGGAATTCCACCCAATAAGCCTGAGGTCATATTCCCTATACCTTGGGCAATGAGTTCGCGATTCGTGGGGGTGACACGTTTATGCGTGTCTAACTTATCAATTGCTTCCACAGCCAATAAGGTTTCTATGCTAGCAACAAGCGCTAAGGTTAAGGCCGCAAGGTAAATAGCAGGTTGATCAAGATGTGCAAAACTTGGAAAATGTAATTCATACAGCCAATCTGACGGGTGGCCAATAACAGGAATCGCCACGAGGTGATTGGGACTTAGGGCTCTTTCTGGAAAGTAATAGGCGATGGCATGCTCTGTTAAAACACCGGCAATGACGCTCATTAATACGGACGGAATCCATTGTAAAATAGGCACATTGTGTTTTTTTATGCGTTCCCAAACCAATAAGACAATCAGTGAAATAATACTAATACTAAGGGCGGCAGGTGAGATGAAATTGAGCATGTGGGCTAATTCTGTCAAGGACGAATAATTATCGTCCTGAAAAAAAGACAAATCGCCTTCGTAATCGGTGTCATAGCCTACAGCATGCGGTATTTGCTTTAATAACAAAATGATTCCTATACCAGTGAGCATGCCGTTGATCACTGAGGAGGGAAAATAATAGGCAATGACCCCTGCTTTTACTAAGCCCATAAAGACTTGAAAAGCCCCTGCTAATACCAGAATTAACAGAAAATCATTAAAACCAAATTCTTTGATAAACGCTAATACAACAACGGATAAGCCCGCCGACGCGCCACTGATACCAAGTACCGAACCACTTATTGGGGCGACCAATAAGCTGCCAATAATACACGCAATTAACCCAGAAAAAATAGGTGCGCCCGAAGCAAGTGCAATTCCTAAGGATAAGGGAATGGCAACCAAGAAAACAGCCAACCCAGCAGGAATATCATTTTTTAATGAGGATACAAAAGACGGTGAAGGCGTAGGTAATAGTGACATAGTGAGTGGCTACGTGTGTGATTGAAGCGGTAAGTTAGCTAAAACATAGCAAATTATTGAATAATGATCGACTCATGCTTGGGCATGCTTTCTTTACCATATAACTCAAGCACTTCAACGGTAATTGCGTTATCTTCAGTAGTGTGTAAAAAATCGTTAATCGTTTCGACAATATCATGATCAATAAATTTGGCTTGTCGAGCATCTATAGTGACCGTACTATTTGCCTGAATGGTTAAGATAAATTTGCGCAGTAAGGCTTTATTTAAAAAAGTAACATCTTTATTAAACAATAAAGTGTAATGCTGATCTTGTTGAATCAGCGTAATTGCCGCGTGGTAGTTTGCCTTGATAACAAAAATCAACCCAATCACTAAACCAATACCAATACCAATACCAATAAGTAAATCAGTGACTAAAATCGCGCCAATGGTGATAACAAAGGGTAAAAACTGGCTCATGCCCTTTTTGTAAAACTCAATAAACAGTGCTGGCTTCGCTAATTTATAACCCGTATGTAATAAAATCGCTGCTAAACAGGCGAGCGGAATAAAATTTAAATAGGCACTAAAAAATGCCACACTGCTTAACAGTAAGACGCCATGAAAAAAACAGGCTACACGCGTTTTCCCACCTGAATTTATATTAGCTGCACTCCGTACAATCACCGCAGTAATGGGCAAACCACCCAACAAACTACTGATAATATTACCAATACCTTGTGCTTTTAATTCTTTATTGGTGGGTGCTAAGCGTTTTAAAGGATCTAGTTTATCTGTGGCTTCAAGGCTTAATAGCGTTTCTAAACTAGCGATAATTGCTATTGTTACGGCAATCCCGTAAACCTGTGGATGACTAAGATACGACCAATCGGGTTGGATAAAATTAGCAAAGAAATCAGCAGGCTGCTGAGCTATGGGCAGATGCACTAAAAAATCATTGGTCAAGGTTAAATTAGCGGCAAATACTGGCGTTAGTAGGTTAAAACCAATCCCCCACAAGACAACAACTAACAGCCCAGGAATTAACGCTAAAAAAGCCTGCTGCTTTATCCATTTACTTTCCCACAGCAGCAAAATACCTAACGCAACTACGCTAATAATCACAGCACCTAATGAACAACTATTAAAGGCATCGAATAACTCTAAAAAACTACTTTCAGCCGTCTCGCGCATATAACTTTCATCACCTTCATAACCTTCGTTATGCCCTGTGGCATGAGGTAATTGTTTAATTATTAAGATTAAACCAATAGCCGCCAACATGCCTTTAATAACAGCTGAAGGAAAAAATGCACCGATAATACCCGCACGTAGATACCCTAAACCAAGCTGCATCATGCCTGCCAGTAATGACGCCACTAACAGCCCTTGAAAACTGCCTAGGGTTTCAATGGCATTAAACACAATCACGGTAAGACCCGCTGCTGGCCCTGACACACTCAGCTGTGAACCACTTAACCAAGAAACTACCAGACCACCAACAAAACCAGCAATTAAGCCTGAAAACAGTGGTGCTCCCGAGGCCAACGCGATGCCCAAACACAACGGCAATGCCACTAAAAAAACCACCACTCCCGCAGGAATATCGTGCTTGATATGCGTAAAATAATACTGCGCGTGTTTATGTATCATTGCTCACCTGAGTAGTTAGTAAATAAAAAAACGTGCTTAACTTATAAGCTATGGGGTTGTTGTGTTGAGACAAAACATAATAATCTTTTTTTGCCTAATAAAAGTCAATATACGTAAACTAAAAACAAGCGTGCATTCGCGGCAAACTCAACGCGTTAAGGTAATTTGGTCATTTCAGCGGATTTTTCATAATCAACGCCTACACTTACTATAAAACTGGTGGCTCCTTCAATGTCCATTTCTGAATTAATCACTTTAGATTTATCAACAATAACGGTAAAACCAGAGGTAGGATTTGGTGACGTAGGAATAAATAACACATATTTATTTTCATAATGATTAGTCACATACGCGGGCACCCAAATACCTGCGCTAGGGTATTCAACATAAACAACTTCTTTAGCAATTTTTTGCTCATGAGAAGAAAACATACCGATTACTTTTTTTAACACCCGGTAAATAGTATTTAAAAAAGGAATTCTCTCGATAATATGATCAAAAATAGTAATCACCCAAGGGCGACCTGTTTTAACTATTTTGTAACCAATAAACACAACAATAATAAAACTTAAACTAAAAAACAGTGCTGTAAACAGATAACTGTCTGCATAACCGTACACAAAACTAAATAAATCTGAAACTAATTCTTTTAAAAAGATGACGATTTGTAAAATAACTGCAATTGGAATGATGGCTAAAATGCCAATCAAGAAATAATTCAACAACATTTTAATTGTTTCTTTCATAATTCTTCTCCTCAGTGCCTGCAATGACGACAAAAACACTAATGAATTAGTGCGTTAAGTTAAATTTTATTTTTTTTATAATAACTATGTGCAAGTAATAATATGCGCTAAAAATACCTGATAAAACACACCAACACGATGATATTTAAGCTAAAAGACAAATAAATATTTGCTCATCAGATGACTAAATAAGGCGTTTTAACTGTAATTAATACAGTGTGCAGTATATAATCGTTCAACTCATTTCGATCATTTTTAATTCAAACCGGAAAAAAACATGCTGGGTAAGCTAGTTAAAATTGTTGTAGGAAGCCGTAATGACAGGCTGGTAAATAAAAAGAAAAAGCTCGTTAAAAAAGTAAACGCACTGGCTCAAGACTACGAAAAATTATCTGATGACGCGCTACAAGGCAAAACTCAAGAGTTTCGTGACCGCTTAGCTCAAGGTGCTAAACTGGATTCACTTCTACCCGAAGCCTTTGCTACGGTTAGAGAAGCCTCCACACGCGTTTTTGGCATGCGTCACTTTGATGTGCAGCTTATTGGCGGTATGATTTTAAATGACGGCAAAATTGCTGAAATGAAAACGGGTGAGGGTAAAACCTTAATGGCAACGCTCTCCGCTTACTTAAATGCCCTGCCTGGTCGTGGTGTGCATGTGGTCACTGTAAATGATTACTTGGCAAAGCGTGACTCCGAATGGATGGGTAAGCTTTATGAATTCTTAGGCTTATCCACTGGCGTTATCCTTAGCCAAATGGATCAACATTCACGTCGTGAAGCGTATGCCGCCGACATTACCTACGGCACCAATAACGAATTTGGCTTTGACTACTTACGCGATAACATGGCGTTTAGCTTAGAGCAAAAAGTTCAACGTGATTTGTATTTTGCAGTGGTGGATGAAGTTGATTCTATCTTAATTGATGAAGCCAGAACGCCGTTAATAATTTCTGGCCCTACTGAAGAAAGTACAGAGATTTATGTTAAAGCCAATACTATCGTGCCTCTTTTAACGCAGCAAGATAAAGAAGAGAATGCCGAAATTCCTGGTGATTACACCGTTGATGAAAAAACCAAACAAATTTTCTTAACAGAAATGGGACATGAGCACGTTGAACAACTCATGGTTGAAACGGGCTTAATTACCGCTGGCAGCAGTTTATACGATGCCACCAATATCCGGATGATGCATTATCTAAATGCCTCATTACGTGGTCACATCTTATTTAAACGCGATGTTGATTATATTGTCGCGAACAATGAAGTCGTTATCGTTGATGAATTTACAGGGCGTATTATGCCTGGTAGACGCTGGTCAGAAGGCTTGCATCAAGCCATTGAAGCCAAAGAACACGTACCTATTCAAAACGAAAACCAAACCCTCGCTTCGATTACCTTCCAAAACTATTTCCGTCTGTATGAAAAATTATCAGGCATGACTGGAACAGCGGATACTGAAGCCTTCGAATTAAATAAAATTTATGGCCTTGAGGTTGTCGTTATCCCCACTCACCGCCCCATGGTGCGTCGCGATTTATGCGATGTTGTATATTTAACCACTGATGAAAAATACCAAGCAGTTGCTGAAGACATTAAAGAATGTGCAACACGTGGTCAACCTGTATTAGTCGGTACCACGTCCATTGAAAACTCAGAACGTTTATCGCACTTATTAACGCAACAAAAAATCAAGCACGAAGTTTTAAATGCGAAACAACATGAACGCGAAGCACATATCATCGAACAAGCAGGGATACCTGGCGCAGTAACCATTGCCACCAACATGGCTGGTCGTGGAACTGATATTGTTTTGGGTGGTAATTTAGAAGCGGAACTAAAAGCCTTAGGCGAAACGGCAACTGATGCCGATAAAGTCGCAGTAAAACAGGCCTGGCAAGCACGCCACGATCAAGTGTTGGCCTCAGGTGGTTTACACGTGATTGGCTCTGAACGCCATGAATCACGCCGTATTGATAACCAACTTAGAGGGCGTTCTGGTCGTCAAGGTGACCCTGGCTCAACGCGTTTTTATCTTTCTTTACAAGATGACTTAATGCGTATTTTTGCTTCTGAAAAAGTAGCAGGTCTTATGCAAAAATTAGGCATGGGCGATGGTGAAGCCATCGAACATCCTTGGGTAACGCGCTCGATTGAAAATGCACAACGTAAAGTTGAAAATAGAAACTTTGATATTCGTAAAGAAATCTTATCTTACGATGACGTGGCAAACGATCAACGCAAAGTGATTTACTCACAACGCAATGAGTTAATGGCGGCAAGCGATATTTCTGACATCATCTCGATGATTATCGAAGACGTGGTTAACAATGTCATTACTGACTACATCCCACCTAAAACCATGATTGAACAATGGGCGCTTGATGACTTAGAAACCCATTTGCACAATGAATATCACGTTAGCATTCCCGTAAAAAAATTATTGGATGATGACCATACACTTCAAGAATCAGGCTTACGTCAGTATATTATTAACATAGTCGATAAAACGCATCGTGATCGTGCGAATCATCTTACTGAAAGCGTGCTGCATCATTTTGAAAAATCTGTCATGTTACAAGTGCTTGATAATAGCTGGAAAGAGCATTTGGCAGCGATGGATTATTTACGTCAAGGTATTCATTTTAGAGGTTATGCACAAAAAGATCCTAAACAAGAATACAAACGTGAAGCCTTTGAAATGTTCACCAGTTTATTGGAGCACATTAAGTTTGAAGTGGTTGATATTATTATGAAAGTACAAATTCGCCAAGAAGAAGACGTGAATTCACTGGATGAGCAAAGACAACATCCAAAAGAAATGCACTTTGAACATGCACAAGCTCCACAAGTGTTTGCAGACACCAACAGCGATGCGGCAAACTTACCCGCTAATGTACTTGACGAAGAACATCAAACAGAAACCACCTCCACGCCATTTATACGCGAAAGCAGTAAAATTGGTCGCAATGATCCCTGCCCTTGTGATTCTGGTCTTAAATACAAGCATTGCCATGGCAAAATTGCCTAATGATGTCATAAAATCGCGATTCGTTTAATGTCTACAGGTAGACGACATAAACGGTACAACAGCCATTGGCTGAAGTGAAGTAAGCGTGGCGTGAGTCACGTACTCCCTTTCACCAAAACCATTGGCTGAGCGTTAGCCGAAGCCTTGTAACTCACTACTTACTCGCCACTAAACGCATGCCTTGCCCACCTCCTCTTCACCACAGCTTAGATCCAACTGATTGGCAAGCCCTTAGAACTCAAGGGCATAAGATGCTTGATGATATGTTTGATTATCTTGAAGCTGCCCATGAACAACCTGTTTGGCAGGCGATGCCCGATGCTATTTACCAGTCCTTTCAGCAACCCTTAAACGACCAAGCAACGCCCTTGCCTGATGTCCATGAGTTGTTTATGAAGACAATTTTACCTTACAGCATTGGCAACACGCGTTCTGGTTTTATGGGCTGGGTACATGGCGGTGGCACTGCGGTTGGGATGTTGGCAGAAATGTTAGCCGCAGGTGTCAATGCTAATCTGGGTGGGCGTTATCAAGCCCCTATTGAAGTTGAGCGGCAACTGTCACGCTGGGTTTGTCAGCAATTTAAATTTCCAGAGACGGCGCATGGCTTACTGGTAAGTGGCACGTCAATGGCTAATTTCATCAGTGTCTTAATCGCCCGCACTGTTTACTTAGGTGAAACAGTGCGCACTGCTGGCGTTGCTGCCGGCACCACACGTTTAGTCGCGTACACCTCCAGCAGCGCTCATCTCAGCATAGGCAAAGCCATGGATATGGCGGGTTTAGGTAGCCATTGCTTACGTAGCATTCCCGTTAATGCCAAGTATCAGTTTGATGTCGTCGCCCTAGAACATGCAATTAAGCAAGATAAACAGGCGGGCTTATGCCCTTTTTTTATTGCCGCAACCGTAGGCACCGTAGATGTTGGCGCAATTGATCCACTTGCTGAATTAGCAGCCTTGGCAAAACGAGAGCAGCTTTGGCTTCATGTGGATGGTGCATTTGGCGCACTGGCAATATTATCGGACAGCTTGGCGCCACAATTACAAGGCATTGAACACGCCGACTCATTGGCGTTTGATTTTCATAAATGGGGACAGGTTCCCTATTCTGCTGGCTTTGTTTTAATCAGACAACATGCCCAACAATTAGCAACGTTTACCTCATCGGCAGCGTATCTACAACGCTCCACGTCAGGCATGGCGGCAGGCTCACCTTGGCCCTGCGATGAAGGCCCCGAATTATCACGAAACTTTATGGCTTTAAAAGTCTGGTTTACACTTAAAGTTTATGGTCGCACGAATCTAGGCAACATGATTGCCCACAGCTGTGCGCTGGCACTTTATTTAAAACAGTTAATTGAACACACTCCAGAACTTGAATTATTGGCTCCCGTGACCTTAAATATTGTCTGCTATCGCTATCGCTGCACAACCGAAGCGGAAGCCAATAGAGTGAATCAATTATTAGTTAATGCACTACAAAATTCTGGTATCACTGCGCCCTCTAGCACCTACTTACAAGGCAAATTTGCTATCCGTGCCGCACTTGTTAATCATCGCACTCAACACCGTGATATTGATAATTTACTGCACACGACACTCACGTTAGCCAAACACCTTGTTTAACCATACTGCCCTAAGCTTATTTACTTTGGAGTGTTCATGACCACTGTTGCACAAGAAAATCCTAAACCAGCAAAATTTTTAGGCTTAGCAAAACTCATGCGTCAGGTGTTTGCGGGCATTGATCTTGCCCCCTTGGGCAACGACCTAATTGAGCAAGCAAAAAATCAGCCCTGTGCTAATGTCTTAATGGATTTAGCCTTTGTTTTGCAATTACGAGGACAACGCGAAGTCGCGCTAAGCGTGCAAGCTGATGCCTTATCCTTGCAACAAATTTACACACCTGCCAGCACTGCCACGCAGCATCGTTTGCGCGTGTTAGCCCTGTTAAGTCACGGGGACTTAATGGCTAATACACCGATTGAATTTTTACTAGAAGACAGCGACATCGCTCTCAACTTAGTGTATATCACGCCAAGCTTAGCCTTGCCCACAGTATTACCAGAACATGATGTGGTATTTGTGGCGATGGCACAATCTGATGACAATATGTTATTACTCGCAGAGTTAGCCAATACGCTCGCGCACTGGTCAACACCTGTTATTAACGCACCAGACTTTATTGCACGCTTAAGCAGAAATGACAGCTGTAACGTAGTAGGCAATATTCCAGGCGTGCTTATGCCAGTCACCTTACGCATCAATAGACAACAGCTACAGCACGGCCTGCAACCGTTTACTGAACTCACTTACCCAATCATCATTCGCCCTGTTGATTCTCATGCTGGTCACGATTTAGAAAAAATTGATGATGAAGATATGCTGTTAGCCTATTTGCAAAACAAGCTAACTAAGCAATTTTATTTGGCAAATTTTATTAACTATCAAAGTGAGGATGGTTTTTTTAGAAAATACCGTGTGCTCTTAATTGCTGGCAAGGCGTATCTCTGTCATTTAGGTATTTCCACGCATTGGATGATTCATTATCTCAATGCTGGCATGACCGAAAGCCAAGCAAAACGTGATGAAGAAGCCCGCGTGATGGCAGATTTTGAGGCACTGTTTGCCAACAAACATCAGGCTGCTTTACAGGCAATTTACACCCGCGTAGGTTTAGCTTATGTGGGCTTAGATTGTGGCGAAACGCCTGACGGACAGTTAGTTATTTTTGAAATTGATAGCTGCATGATGGTTCATGCCTTAGATCCTGTTGACTTATTTCCCTACAAACAGCCGCACATGCAAAAAATATTTACGGCGTTTCAAGAGTTATTAATCAACGCGGCAACCTCACCTCACTAAGCGTATGCACAGCCCGTCCTTAACGACCATGACCATGCCCAGTACAGTTGAGTTATTAACCTCGGGCGGCGATGCACGAATTGAACTCAACAGCGCAGGTTACAATGCCTATGGCTGCCAAGCGACACCCGATTCACAGCTTATTTCGTTTAGCTCTTCAACCGCGACTGTTATTTCAAACACTGGCTTTGACTGCGCACAACGCTTTCAGCATAGTCTACAAGAAGCTTTACAACACACCTCAGCCGACCACGTCTTTGCAGAAACTCGCGATAAAATTAACACGCAGTTAGCACACTTATGCGGCTTAACTGAACAAACTCAACTTATCTTGTCGCCTTCAGGCACCGATGTCCACGGCCTTGTTGCTCAGCATTTATCTCATGCACACGGCGCCACTCGTCTGCGGATTATCATGATTGACAGCAACGAAACGGGACGCGGCGTGGCTATCGCTTTACAACACGCCCAGCAATCGTTTGCGCCAGAACTGCTCTCTTTACCACTACGCGATAACACCGGCGAGTTACTGACTGATGATGTCCTTAACGAGAAGCTAACCGCTTGGGTAAGGCAATCTGCCGCAATACAGCAAGCTGTATTAGTGGTGTTAATCGATCAATCTAAAACGGGACTCCTCGCCCCTAATCTTCAGCAGCTTGTTAGCTTACATCAGCAGTATCAAGAGTTTATGACCGTATTGGTTGATGCCTGTCAATTCCGCTTAGCTCCCGTAACTTTACGCGCATATTTAGCCCAAGGTTTCTTGGTGGCGATTACTGGCTCAAAATTTTTAACTGGCCCTTCCTTTTCAGCCGCGCTATTAATCAATAATGACCAGCCGCTACTAGCCAGCACGCACGCACCTACCCAACTTAATTTTGGTTTATTGCTACGTTGGCAAGTTGCCCTGCATGAATTTAAGGCCTTCCACGCGCTAAGCACTGAAGCTATCAGCACTGTTATTAGCACATTTGCACTACGCATTCGCCAGCGCTTACACACCGATTCTATCTTTACAGAACTGCCCAACACCGCACTGGATCGACACTGTTTAGTGCCTGAACCTTGCTGGGATCAGTTACCGACCATTTTTTCTTTTGTCGTCAACTATGCAACACCGCCCTACCTGCCACTTTCTGCCAATGAAACGCGCTGGCTATATCAACAATTACCTCATGACAACCACACCTCAACTGAACTTATGCAACGTTTGCCACGCTGCCAACTTGGGCAACCAGTGCTAATTGGTCAACAGCATGGCATAACACTCAGTGCCTTACGGTTAAGTATCAGTGCGCGGCTTATTGTTAACGCCGCACAGTCACCTCAACATACTCAACAAATTATCGACGATGCCTTGCTGGTGCTGGATAAAGTTGCGTATTTAAGCCACACACTTACCTCTTTTCCTCAACTGCGGAGTTAATTCGATGAACGCTTATCATGTCAGTGAACTTATTATTTACCCAGTAAAATCGCTTGCTGGAATCTCTGTTAAACACTGGCAAGTCACGCCTACTGGTCTTTACATGGATAGAAAATGGATGCTCATAGATGACGCTGGACAATTTATGAGCCAACGCCGTTTGCCTGCAATGGCTTTAATTCATACTGCCATACACGATAATTGCTTAGTGCTTTCTGCATCGGGCATGACCGAATTAACCCTGCCCTTGTCGCTCTCTGAAGGAACACGGCTCACCACAACCGTTTGGCATGATCAATGTGAGGCGATTCATTTCTCAAGCGCAGCTGATGAATGGCTAAGTACCGTGTTACAGCATCATTGTCGCTTGGTCTATCACCCTGACGACAGTCATCGTGCGGTTGATCCACTTTACAGCCACGCCACCGATCAAACTGCCTTCTCTGATGGCTTCCCTTTTCTAATCATCAGTGAAAACTCCTTACACGCGTTAAACCATGCCCTGACAGAACCAGTATCCATGCGTCGATTCAGACCCAACCTCGTCATCTCAGGATGCCCTGCGTATGCAGAAGACAGTTGGCGTGAAATCCGCATTGGCACAATTGACTTTAGATTACCTAAAGCCTGCTCACGATGCTCCGTTCCTGCCCTTGATCCTGACACTGCGTTGCTGACAAAAGAACCTTTAGCCACGTTAAATCGCCTACGCAAGTGGCAAAATAAACTCTATTTTGGTCAAAATGCCTTACATAACCAATGCGGTGACTTACACGTAGGCGATGCCGTTATAGTCAACACTACCGGTGCCATGCAACCACCGCTGTAATACCTGAGTCTGTTGCCATTAGACTCATCACAGTAAAAACAAAGTTCAAAGGCTTTAACTAGAGAGGCGGCCTTGTCTTCAATTCATTTAAAGTTGAGCATCGCATAGTATTACAGCAATGTAGAGACGCGATTTATCGCGTCTAGTTTTGCGCGGCTGTTTGATAACGCGCTGTGCAGTATAAAGACGCGATAAATCGCGTCTCTACGTTATTAATGTTAATTTGAAGCGTTTTTAGGGGAAAACCCAAAAAAAATAACTGCAATTTTCTTGGAGAAACATATGCGTACAACTATTAACACTTTTTTAATCATGCTTGGCTTAGTGCTAAGTACCGTAAGCAATGCGGAAAACCGGGCAGTTGAAATCAATATTAACGGTATTGGTCCTGGCGTAGATGCCGCAGTTTTTACAACACTGCAACAAGTTATTGGTCATGCTGTTGGTAATGGTGTTATCGATAAATTTATCGTTAATGGCTATGGCAAAGAAGGTGGCTTTTTTGCCTGCGCTCAAGCCGCACCGCGTAGCAAAGCCTTTGGAAACTTTATTAAGCAATTGCGTTCGCTCACGCCTGATCCAAAAACCACTGCCTATTCCGTCACGCTGGCAGTAAGCTGCTCAACACCAACTGAGCCAGTGCTGTGTACGATGGATGTTAAAACCTGCCCTGATGGCAGCTTTGTCAGTCGCGTTGCGCCCTCATGTGCTTTTGCACCGTGTCCAAGTGAGTAATCAACAAACAACTTAAGCTGTTTATGATTTGATCATTCGACAAGCTCATGACTCATCACGAACGCCTTAGCCGTTTGTCTTGAGCGTGTTGAAGGCGGTAAAGTTAAGCCGTACCGTCTTAAGTTGGTAGCCCTATTGTTCACTCAAAACAGCCACTTAATTTAGACCGCTCGCTGCGAAATAAGCTATTGAATAATCCCAAGCAGCACGTTAAAAGGTAATAATATTTATTATTTACTTACAAAATTGAAAATCAATTATATGATGTAGGAGCATTTAGTCACCGCTACACAAAAACACAATCGTATTTAATATTTTTATAGGACATAAAACATGACTGCACTACTTAAAAAAGGCACTGGGATCGCTGATCGGATCAGTATTTCTGGCAAAGACGCGTTATCGTACAGTTTCCAAATTTATGGCTTTGATGGCGATGATATTTTAAAAGGTGGTAAGAAGAATGATTTCTTATCGGGCGGGAATGGTAACGACAGTTTATACAGCGGTATCGGTAACGATGTGTTGTTTGGCGGTACGGGTGCAGATACGTTTATCTTTAATGCGGCCTTAGGCAATAGCAGCATTATTCGTGATTTCAATCCTGCTGAAGATAAAATCCAGTTGGATATGTCGGTGTTTTCAAAGTTATCTTCGGGCGTGTTAAACAGCGCTAATTTTGTGAGTGGCGGCACTGCCAATGATGTGAATGATTACCTTATTTATAATTCAGGCACAGGTGTGTTGAGTTATGACGAGGATGGCAGTGGTGCTAACAGTAGTAGCAGCATGCTTGCACAACTTAGCCCTAATTTGTCGCTAAGCAACGCTAACTTTTTAGTGTCGCTGTGCCCCCCGCAATGAAAGATACGTTGAGCGCATTGGGTACTTTATCCGCTGATCAGGGTAGTTTTTCTGTCAGCAGTAATCAAATTTACACCAAAAACAGCTTAATTCCTGTTGCATCACAAGCTATGAGTGCGGTGTTTTCTGGTTTGTTTGGTAATACAGTCACAATTAGTCAATTAAACATCACCACTTATGATGGCAATACGGCAGTGTCTGGCTTATTAAGCAATGGTCAACGCTTAACTATAATTTTAGGGAATGCCACAGCGATTGATTATGCTATCAGTGGCGGTATGGATTTAGGTAACTTAACTGGCTTAGATTTCTTAAAAGGCATTGGCTTAAACAGCGCAGAATTTGTGTTAAGTTCCGAAGGCGTTACCGTCAATAATCCTACCTTAGGCGCGATTGGCGTCAGCCGAGGTGCCACTGTTATTGGCGTAATGGATTTAAGTGCCTCAAGCAATCAAGCCTTTAAATTTATCAGTAACAACTTAGGCATTAAAAGCTTGGTGGGGTATTTAAGTCTTGATCCTGAAGATGGCGTCGCCTTAACGGGTGAAGTCAATACCGATATTACTTTTATTAGAACAGGCGGGTTTAGTGTTACAGAAACTCAAATCGCCCTGAGCGCAGGCGTAGGCTTTGATTTAGTGCCATCAATAGGCATTTCAAATACCCTTGAAATTACTGGTTATGATCCTACTCAAAGCAACGAACCCACTTTAGCGTTAACAGGAGGCGTAAGTTTTGATCCTAAATCAGTCACTATCTCCGCTAATATTGATGCCGCTGCAGCATGGAACAACCCATTTGGCTTTCAAGGTGCAATTATCAGAAACCTTGGCTTTCAAGTCGGGGCAACGTATGTTGCGCCTTTCTTAGATAATATTGGTTTTGTCACAAATGTAAAATGGGGTAATTACGATATTGATTTTGCTGCCTCAATTGGTATTACCGACCCAGAAAAAGTCGCCTTTACCTTCACCTTAAATAAAGAAATCAGTGCAATCCAATTATTTGCACAAATGAATGCAATGGCATTAGGGCCAGCAGCTTCAACCTTAATTAACTATGCAAGTCCGTTATTTAATTACATCCCTTTCACCATTGTTTCGATTGATAGTGATAACAATGGTGCTTTAAACCCGTTAGTAAGTTTTGTACCTTTCCCTACAAGTATTGGCAGTTACTCGTTAACACAAGGCATGGGCATTGCCGGGCAAGTGAAGTTTTTTGGTGCAACAGGCACAATGGCCTTGCAGGTTAATTCTACCTTTACTGATATGACGGGCAGCTTGACCATTAATAACTTAAATTTAAGTTGGCTGACCATCAGCGGCACTCAACCTGGTTCAAATTTAACTGCCAGCTTTGAGATTTCAGCCACACATCAATATTTAAAAGGTGATGGCAAAATCACAATGTTTGGACAAACCTTAGCCCAAGCTCATTTTGAATTCACCCCTACCACCATTAATATTAGCAATACTAGCTTTGGCTTAGGTAATTATATTTCTTTTAATATTAATTATTTAAATGCAAGTTTAGCGTCACAGTCAGCCAGTGGTAGTGCCGATATTACGCTTTTTTCACACAAAACGGCGGGCATTAATTTTGCGATGAGTAGCCAACAAATCAATTTTTCTAGTTATCTTGATTTAGGTGATTTGGATATCAATGGTGGTTTTGTCTGGAATAACGCCAATAATTCACTCGCCATTTCAGGTGCAGTGATGATTAATGGCACTACTCTGGCAGGCGGCACAGTGAGTTATAACGGTTCTGCCTTTGGTATTAGTGGCTCAAGTTCTGGTAGTCAATCGGGGAGTGATAGAGCTAGCTTTAGTAAAAAAATCGCAGGGATTACATTTAAAGCCAGTGCGACCGTTTCTTACGATGTTTCTTATAATGCGGCATTATCTGCAACCTATAACGGCAGTAATTTTAATATTGCGGTCAGCTTAGATGCGCATGCTTCGGGTCGTGCCAGTGTGTCCAAGATTGGTAGCGTATCAGGCTCAGCAGATACGCATTTTAACTTCACTTTAAATAGCAGTAGCTTCTCTAACACTGCCATCATGGATTATGTTAGAAGTAATATGTCTTTAAAAGTTGCGGGCGTGGGTATTAATTTACGTTCAGATGATCATTCTGAAAAAGCTGAAATCTTAAATGCCTTAACTGAAAAACTTAATGACGTCACCATTAATGCCTTAAGCGATCAATTTGATAACTTAAGCAGTTCAGTTAGTTACACCTTACCAAATAATGTTAAAAACTTAAGTTTACTTGGTGCTGATAATATCGATGCAACGGGTAATGCACTCAATAATACGCTTACAGGTAATAGTGGTCACAATGTCTTAACGGGTTTGCAAGGCAATGATAAATATTATGTGAATCGTGGTGATACTGTCATTGAAGAGGCGCATAACGGCCTAGACACCGTATACAGCAAAGTAAGTTTCACCTTACCTGAAAATGTTGAAAATTTAACCTTACTTGGCAACGCAAGTCATAGCGCAACAGGTAATACCTTAAATAACCTTATTACGGGTAATGCTGCGCAAAATAGTTTAACGGGTGGTGCGGGTGATGATAGCTTCATATTAGTTGATTTTTCACAGGACATCATCACTGACTTTACAGTTTCAGACGATGTGATTGTGCTGGAAAATACCGTGTTTAAGCAATTAGTCCTTGGTGAATTAAGCCCTGCGCATTTTGTACTAGGTGCTAGTGCAACAAATGAAGCTGATTACATTTTATATGATCCTGCTACAGGTATCGTGCGTTACGACGCCGATGGTAATGGTGAGACTCCTGCTGAAGCCATTGCGTTATTAGGCAGTAATTTAGCGATCACCGCTCAACACTTCATCGTTGTTTAATTTATCTTTATTATTTATCAACTGGAATACCCAATGAAAACATTAAATGTTAGCTTGCTCCTGTTATTAGCCTGTCCGCTGCTTGCCCATGCCGTCAACCAAGCACCAGAGAACCTTCAGGTGCCCACTGCTCCATCTGCCCCATCTGCCCCGCGTGCCGTCAACCAATCACCAGAGAGTTTTCCGGTGGGCTTATGGCACACCACGCATTATAAAATCAATGATGCGAAACAAACGGTTATTAAATACCCTGTTTATATTGATGTGTGCATTCAACCTGATGGCACCTGGCAATCACTTAACAGCAAAGACGGTATGACTGGACGCTGGTCGCGTGAACGTAACGATGTGCATTTAACAGGAAACGGTCTTATCTATGCGGGCACTGGTGATATTACCTTAGTTGAGCCGTATAAAAGCATGACAGGCAATTGGCAGTCTTGGCCTATTGAACGCCCAGAAGGTGGGCATTTGTCATATACCAGTCGTTGGACATTAAAAAACGCAACGTCTTGCCTTAACTAATTTAGGAATAATTTCATGAAATTACAGCATTCTTTCTCTTCATTCGCCTTAGCTGTGTGCCTGTTACCCAGCGTAAGCCCTGCTGAAACCATTAAAGCCGGTCTGTGGGAAGTCATTGGCTACCCTAAAGCCGTGCAAGTCTCTGTGGAAAAAAGCAAACATAAATTATTAGCGGTTTCTGCAAAAGATCACGCCAGCGTGCGTTTTGCTACCACAAAAGCCGGCACCATTGATTTTGAAAACGAGGCGAATGTGGCTAACTTAGCCGACAATACCTTGGTGATGAATGTCTGTATTCGTGCAGATAATACGTGGAGCGAAGTCAATTATGGCAGCCAAGTAGGGCAATGGGGCATTATCGGCAGTAACATCAGTTTAAGTGGCAATGACAGCATAGTCGGCAGCTCTGGGGTGTTAGCCACAATTGATCCCAATGGCACTATGTCCGGTGATTGGCAACAATGGTTAATCACCGCGCCTTTAACACAGCAAGATGTGTATTCTTCAATGTGGACGTTTAAAAGTCCAACGTGTTAAGGCGGCTATACTCGTAACGGCCATGAATTGCTTTATTGTGGGAGCGGCTAAAGCGGCTTCCACGTAAGTCATTCGACTGGCTCAGTCCCCCTTTTTCAAAGGGGGAAATCTATGCTTACAACGTTAGTTTAACAGGGGGCTGAATAATTACGGTCTCATTTATATTGGTGTTGCTACACACCGCACTCTTTTGCCGCTCGAAGTATATAATCTAGGTTAAAGATAGTTGGGCCATGGATGGCAGATTATCTTTAGTTTAGCTCCACGTCCGTGCTAAATCTTTTTTAATGTCTTCACTATTTTCTAAGCCTACAGAAACACGTACTAAACCCTCGTTAATACCAGCGACTAAACGCTGCTCAGGAGTTAAGCGTGCATGTGTGGTGCTGGCAGGATGGGTAATAGTAGATTTAACATCACCTAAATTAGCGGTGATAGACAGTATTTTTGTCGCATCAATGAGTTGCCATGCTGCGTCTTTTCCACCGGCTAGTTCAAAACTGACAATACCGCCAAACTGGCTTTGTTGTTGCTTAGCTAACTCATGTTGTGCGTGACTAGCTAAACCTGGGTAATGTACTTTTGTTACTTGGGATTGTTCTGTTAACCAGTGTGCTATGTTGGCAGCATTATCGCAATGCGCTTTCATTCTTATCGCTAAAGTTTCTAATCCTGATAAAAAAACCCACGCATTAAATGGACTCATGGTTGCGCCCCCGGTGCGTAAAAAAGGGTAAATGGACTTTTCTATGATTTCATGAGAACTCACTACCGCACCGCCTACACAACGTCCCTGCCCGTCTAAATATTTAGTGGCAGAATGCACAACAATATCGGCACCTAAGCTTAAGGGCTTTTGCAAGGCTGGCGTACAAAAACAGTTATCGACCACTAATAAACAGTCATGGGCATGAGCCAAGTCAGCTAACGCTTTGATATCAGCAATTTCCGTTAAGGGATTAGAGGGGGTTTCTAAAAATAATAATCGCGTAGTGGGTTGTATGGCTGCTGACCATGCAGAAATATCGGTTAAATCAACAAAATCAGTGGTAACGCCAAATTTGCCAAAATAATTTTGGAACAGTAACACCGTATTGCCAAACACTCCACGTGAACAAATAACATGATCGCCAGCTTTTAATAAACCCATGCCAACAGCCATTATCGCTGCCATACCTGAGGCAAACGCAAGGCAGCGCTCACCTTGTTCCATTAAGGCTAAGCGGTCTTGAAAAGCGGTGACGGTAGGATTGGTAAAACGTGAATAAATATTGCCTGGGCGTTGACCAGTAAAGCGTAGCGCAGCATCTTCGGCACTTTTAAAGACGTAACTAGACGTGGTAAAAATTGGAATGCTATGTTCATCTTCATGGGTGCGCGTGTATCCCGCCCGAATGGCTTGCGTTTCAGGTGAATAATCTAGCCAATTAATGTCATTCATAATGGGATGGTCGTGTTATGTATAAGAAAGGAATTAATCACAATTTTGCATTTCGATAATAAAATTGCCTGTTGAACCCTCGCCACGCGCGGCATCATTACGCAAGCCTTCTATTTTCTCAAGATACTGGGCATCAATGTCGCCCGTAATATATTCGTTACTAAAACAAGACGTATCAAAATGTTTAATACTGGGATTAGCTTGACGAACAGCTTCAATTAAATCAGCAAGGTCTTGATAGATAAGATAATCTGCGCCTATTTCTACACGCACATCTTCTTCAGTACGACCGTGGGCAATTAATTCATGCGCGGCAGGCATATCAATACCATACACATTTGGGTAACGCACTGGCGGTGCTGCTGAGGCAAAATACACTTTTTTTGCGCCCGCATCCCTTGCCATTTGAATAATTTGCGCCGACGTTGTGCCACGAACAATTGAATCATCAACCAGCAATACATTTTTACCTTCAAACTCTAAGCCAATTGCATTGAGTTTTTGACGAACAGATTTTTCGCGCATTTTCTGTCCTGGCATAATAAAGGTGCGACCAATGTAGCGATTTTTCATGAAGCCTTCGCTAAATTTTAATTTTAAAATCGTGGCAATTTGTAAGGCAGAAGTACGACTGGTATCTGGAATTGGAATGACTACATCGATATCATGATCTTGCCAAATATGTTGAATCTTTTCTGCTAATTTTTTACCCATACGCAAACGCGCTTTATAGACAGAAATGTTATCGATAATTGAATCTGGACGAGCAAAATAAACGTATTCAAAAATACAGGGGCAATGATCAATTGCTGTTGCGCATTGTTGCGTATGCAGCGCACCCGATTCTTCAATAAAAATAGCCTCACCTGGCGCAATATCACGAATTAATTGAAAGCCAATAACATCTAAAGCAACACTTTCTGAGGCAATCATTAAATCAGTGCCCTGCTCTGTTTTACGCTCACCAAAAACAACAGGACGTATGCCATGCGGGTCTCTAAAACCTAAAATGCCTACGCCAGCAATCATAATCACCGCAGCATACGAACCACGGCAGCGTTGATGAACGCCAGACACCGCATTAAATATATCGTCAACGGATAAGTGTAATTTGCCTAAGCTTTGTAATTCATGCGCGAAGACGTTTAATAAAATTTCTGAATCTGAATCGGTATTAATATGGCGTTGATCTTGAACAAATAACGCTTCTTTTAATTCATGACTATTTGTTAAATTACCATTATGTGCCAAGGTTAAGCCAAACGGAGAGTTAACATAAAAAGGTTGCGCTTCGGCAGAACTGGTACAGCCTGCGGTTGGATAACGGACATGAGCAATACCCATGTTTCCTTTTAATTTCATCATGTGCGCATTAGTAAATACATCACGCACTAAGCCGGTATCTTTTCGTAAATGCAAGCGCCCTTGTTCACAGGTTACGATGCCCGCTGCATCCTGACCACGATGCTGTAATACAGTCAGGGCATCATAAAGCTCTTGATTAACAGCTTGATGTGAAACGATAGCAGCAATACCACACATTAAATTAACCTATTCATGTTGTTAGCGAAAATGAACATTATTTGTTACCTCGGAAGGAAAATGCTTGTGTAAATTTTGCACAAACGTTTGAAAAAATGGAATACTTTCTGACTGTTTCCACCACGGAGCATGAGGAGGTAAATCTGTTAACCCCGCCAATAATATCAAGACACACGTCCATAACAAACCCATAACGAAACCTATGCTCATTCCTGCAAATCGTTCCCAAAGTCTTAACTCGTGTTTTTTAAGAAAATCACCTAACAATAACTTAATGCAGGCGGCAATAAAGCCAGTGAGTAAACCTAAACTTAAAAAAGCGGCGGGTAATAAGAGGTCAGGGTCTTTTAAAATGGGTTGTAACAAAAAACGAAAATCTCCAGCAAAGCCAAGCCCTACAGCACACGCAATAATACCTGTGAGTAAAGCATAGGTTTTTTGACTCATGCCTTCGATAAACCCTGACATAGCATTAACAGCCAATATCATAAAAATGACATAGTCTATCCAAATCATGAGTTTTTATAATCTGTACGCACTTATTCAGCAATCAGGAGTGAATGAATATTTTGTTTATCTAATTTTGCTTTCATGCTATCTGCGCGTTTTTTATCAAGTTCGGGACCTACTTTTAAACGGTAAAAAGTCCCTTGCCCATCCACTTGAATGGTTTCTAATAACACGGGGAAGCCTTGTTTACGCAAGGAATCGGTAAGGATGACGGCATTTTCTTTTTTACTAAAACTGCCTGCTTGCAAAAACCAACGCGAAGGCGGCTCTGCTTTACTTTTTGGCGTGACGGGCGGTAATTTTTGGACTGATACAATCTCTACCGATTTATGCTGAGTTGACGAGGGCTTTGCAAGGGCTGGTTTTTTAACGATTGCTGACTCTGCTTTGGTGGCTACTTTTTTAACCAACGGCTTAGTTTCAACTATCGGAGCGGTATCATCGCTAAAATCGGCATCGTCTTGAGCCGCATCGTTAAGTGTAGACTTTGCTCTCGGGGGTTTTGACGTGCTGGCTACAGGTTCTTCGAGTTGCTCCTGAATTTCTTCTTCAGGTGCTTCAGCGTCTAATTCATCCTGTGATAACACATCTTGATTAAGACTATCAGCTGCGGCATTGTCCGGAGTTTGTGTTGTTTCTGGTGTTGCTTGCACGCGCTCGGTGTCTTCTATGGTAATGCTTGGTTCAGCTGGAATAGGTAAGGTACTGACCAATTGATCTTGGCTATCCACAGGATCCTCAAAAAGCATGGGTACAAATATTGCCGCTAATGCAGTGACCACTACTGCACCTATGATTCGTTGTCTGAGTTCTTCATTCATTGTGTTATTTCACCTTTTTCAAATTCATGTAAACAATCAGATATTAAAAAGAAAGAACCAAAAACCAAAATTATATCTTCTGCTTGCGTTTGGCTTTTTGCTGCATCAAATGCCTCAGTAAAATCACTAAAACCAAAGGATACGTTAGTCATGTCTGCGTGTAAAAAGAGCTCGCGCATAGAAGATTCTACGCAAGCTCGGGCATTGGTTAAGGGGGAGAAAAACCAATGTTTTACATTAGGTTTCATAATATTCAGCACGCTAATAATGTCTTTATCTTTCATCATAGCGAATACTGCATAAATTTGTTGAGTAGGAAAATAATCAGCTAAATAAGCGGCTAAGGTTGTAACGGCTTCAGGATTATGACCAACATCTAATAATACCAAGCGGTTATCTCGATGAATTAATTGAAAGCGTCCAGCTAACTCAACGTGTTGTAAACCAAAATTTAGGGCTTGTTGAGTAACGGGTAACTGCTTAGCAAGTAATTGCGTAGCTAAAATAACCGCAGAGGCATTACGAAATTGATGCGCTCCTTTTAAGTTAGGCACGGGTAAGTGTTCAATCAGGCAATTGCTCATCCACCAAGACCATGTTTCAGCAACGCTTGTTTTATCAAAACCAAACTCTTTACCCAAGCAATACAAGTCTGCATCTAGTTTTTTAGCATGATTTAATACCGACTGTGGCGGCTGAGGATCGCCCACAATGGCCGGCACATGCGGTCTAAAAATACCTGCCTTTTCGGCGCCTATTGCTTCACGCGTCGAGCCCAACCAATTAACGTGATCAATACCAATGCTGCTAATGATAGCGATATCTGGATCGATAATATTCACCACATCTAAACGACCACCCAAGCCTACTTCGAGTAGTTGAATATCCAGATTAGCACGCCAAAAAATATCAATGGCCGCTAAGGTGCCAAATTCGAAATAACTTAAGGAATGATCTGACCTAACCTCTTCAATACGGGCGAATGCTGCACAAATATCTTCATCAGAGACTTGAGCACCATTAATTTTAATACGCTCATTGTATTTTAAAATATGGGGTGAGGTGTAAGCACCTACTTTATAGCCTTGTGCAAGGTAGATTGCTTCTAAATAGGCAATACACGAACCCTTGCCATTCGTGCCCGCAACAGTAATAGTTAACGGTTTGGTTTTATTAGGATTTAACGCAGTAAATACTTCATTGGCGCGTTCTAAGCCTAAATCAATGGTTAAGGGATGAAAACCTTCCTGCCATTTAAGCCAACCCGTTAATGTATCAAAATGCATATTGACGTTAATTTATATATTTACACAGGCTCAGCAACAGATTGCTCTGCCGGCAAAGCATTCTTAACAGAGTTTATTGTGTCAGTCGGGCTAACCTTGCTGTTTGTTAACAATGATAAAACTGAAGCAATGGTATCGCGCATTTGGCGTCGGTCCACAATCATATCAATCGCGCCATGTTCTAGCAAAAACTCACTACGTTGAAAGCCTTCTGGTAATTTTTCACGCACTGTTTGTTCAATGACTCTAGGGCCTGCAAAACCAATTAAGGCATTAGGCTCGGCGACATTAATATCACCCAACATTGCCAAACTTGCAGACACACCGCCCATGGTAGGATCGGTCATAAAGGAAATGTAAGGGATGCTAGCATTCGCTAAGCGTGTTAATGCAGCACTGGTTTTGGCCATTTGAAATAACGAAAATAATGATTCCTGCATTCTGGCGCCACCACTAGCGGTGAAAACTATAAAAGGGATATTTAACTCAACGCTTTTATTGACACCCCGTACAAAACGTTCACCCACCACCGATCCCATTGAGCCACCCATGAAATTGAAGTCAAACGCAGCGACAACAACGGGTTGTTCCTTTAACATGCCTTTCATCACGACTAAGGCATCTGTTTCTTTTGATTGTTTTTGCGCCAAGGTAATACGTTCTTTATATTTTTTAATGTCTTTAAACTTTAAGGGATCAATAGGTTTTAGAGTTTTACCAATTTCTTCTCGTTCACCTTCATCCAAAAACAAATCTAATCGCGTCCGTGCTGAAATACGCATGTGATGTTCGCATTTTGGGCAGACACTGAAGTTTTTTTCTAACTCGGAATTGTACAAAATCGCACTGCAATTAGGACACTTGCTCCATAAACCTTCAGGAACTGTATTTTTTTTAATAGACGCTTCCGTTCTAATAATTGATGGACGTAATTTTTCAAACCAACTTGTCATAAATTAACTCCGCTCATCCATTGCTGTGCGCATGGCAACCAAACAGTCACATATTTCATTTTTAGCGCGCTCTACATCAGTTAAATTAGCTTCTATTTTATTGATTAATGCGCTACCCACAACTACTCCATCACCTAAAGCAGAAATTAGTTTTGCTGTTGCGGCATCTTTAACACCAAAGCCAATGGCAATCGGTAATGACGTATTGGCACGAATAAGCGTTAATTTATTTTCTACGTCGGTTATATCAAGGTGTCCTGCACCTGTCACGCCTTTAAGAGATACATAGTAAATATAGCCACTGCCTAAGGCACTCATTTTTTGAATACGTGCTTCGCTACTATTGGGTGCTAACAAAAAAATGGAATCAATTCCGCGTGCTTGTAATAATTCACGGCACTGTTGACCTTCTTCTGGTGGTAAATCTACCGTTAAAATACCATCTACTTCGGCATTTTGTGCAGCCTTAGCAAAGGCTTCATAGCCCATTGCTTCAATGGGGTTTAAGTATCCCATTAAGACAATAGGCGTATGTTGATTAGTTTTTCTAAATTCTGTCGCAATAACAAGCGTGCGTTTTAAGCTCATTTTATGGGCTAAAGCACGTTCACTTGCACGTTGAATTACCGGACCATCCGCCATTGGATCAGAAAAAGGCACGCCTAATTCAATAATATCCACACCAGCAGCTACCATAGCATGCATTAATGGCACGGTGAACTCAGGTGTAGGATCGCCTGCGGTAACAAAAGGAATCAATGCCTTACGACCAGTTTTTGCCAAGTGTTCGAAGGTATTTGCTAAGCGACTCATAACTCAATGCCCTCACGTTTTGCCATTGTTTGCATATCTTTATCGCCACGCCCTGATAAATTGATAATGATTGTTTCGTCTTGTTTCATGGTGGGTGCTAATTTCATCGTGTAAGCCATTGCATGGCTGGATTCAAGTGCAGGGATAATACCTTCCATACGCGTTAACGCATAAAAACCAGTTAATGCTTCCTCATCGGTAATATTAGCGTAGTGAGCACGACCAATATCTTTTAACCAAGCGTGCTCAGGGCCAACGCCTGGATAATCAAGCCCTGCAGAAATAGAATGCGTTTCAATGATTTCGCCATCATCATCAGCCATTAAGTAGGTGCGATTACCATGCAGTACGCCTGGACGACCTGCGCATAAAGGTGCGGAATGTCGTCCTGTTAACACGCCATCGCCGGCAGCTTCAACGCCGATCATTTTAACAGAGGCGTCATTAATAAAAGGATAAAATAAACCAATGGCATTTGAACCGCCCCCCACACAGGCAACTAATGCATCGGGTAAACGACCTGTAGCGGCATAACATTGTTGCTTGGTTTCACGACCGATTATCGCCTGAAAATCACGCACCATGGCAGGGTACGGATGTGGTCCAGCCACAGTACCGATGATGTAAAAAGTATTGTCTACATTGGTTACCCAGTCACGCAAGGCTTCATTTAAGGCATCTTTAAGCGTTTTGGAACCTGATTCTACAGGCACCACGGTTGCCCCCAATAATTTCATCCGATACACATTAAGAGATTGCCTTGCCACATCAACGGCACCCATGTAAACCACACACTCCAACCCTAAACGTGCGGCCACGGTTGCGGTGGCTACACCATGTTGACCGGCGCCTGTTTCAGCAATAATGCGGGTTTTACCCATACGTTTAGCCAATAATGCCTGCCCAACCGTATTATTTATTTTGTGTGAACCCGTATGATTTAAATCTTCACGCTTTAAGTAAATTTGCGCACCACCTAAGGCTTTACTCCAACGTTCCGCATGGTACAAAGGTGAAGGACGACCGACGTAATATTGTAAATCAGCATCTAATTCAGCAACAAAGTCTGGATCATCTAAATAATGCTGATACGCATCGTTTAACTCTTGCAAAGCAGGAATTAAAGTTTCTGCCACAAACATCCCACCATAAGGGCCAAAATGACCACGGTCGTCTGGCATTGTATATTTTTCTGTCATAGTCATTGTATCCAAATTTTACTTAGTAAATCAGGTTAGCTGCGGTTAAAAACGCAGTCATTTTTGTTATATCTTTTAACCCTTTTGTTTTTTCAACACCACTGCTTACATCAACTGCATAAGGACGCACGCACCTAATCGCTTCAGCAACGTTGTCAGGTGTTAAGCCTCCAGCCAAAATAATGGGTAAAGAGACTTTGGCAGGAACCTTCGCCCAGTTGAATGTGTGGCCTGTCCCACCTTTTACATCTGGATGGTAGGTATCCACTAATAAACCATCCGCATCAGCATAGTCAACCGCTAAGGCAGTTAAATCGATGTGATCACGCATGGCGATGGCTTTAATATAACGATACCCAAATTGACGACATTCAATTGGCGCTTCATCGCCATGAAATTGGATACAATCAATTGGCACCTGCGTTAGCACGTCGCGTATTTTTTTTTCTTGTTCATTTACAAATAAAGCCACGACTGAGGTAAATGCTGGAAGTGCATTGACAATAGCGCGTGCCGTTGCAATATCAACACAACGCGGGCTAGGTGGATAAAAAACCAAGCCAATCGCATCCACGCCCAATTGCGCTGCGTGTACAGCTTCTTCTACACGAGTAAAGCCGCAAATTTTAACGCGAGTTCTCATAAAGTGATATGTTTAAGCAAAAGAATATTCAACAAAAAAAGGCAGTATAAAACGCCCCTAACCAGCAACGTTTGCATAATCTGCGCTCAGTTACTTAGAATGATAAGTCAAAATTGCAGGATAAAAAATAAAAAACATGTAACAGTGGTGATAAAACAACTTTTTAAATACTTAGAATAGTCTCAATATCCAGCACGTGTTTACTGCTGCGCTGGCCATTAGCGTAGCGCATACTCTCTGTCTTTTTTGTGCATTTTTAGTTTAAATTGATCTATGTTTAACAGTAAACATTGGGCTTAACTAATTTTTTAAAACCACTACAGTTAACGCACCAATAATGATAAAGCACGAATATTTCTTAAGCAATTGCTTGTAGGTATTTGATAAATTTTACTAAGTCTATATAATGCGCGGTTCATCGGGGCATTACGCCCCTCCTTGCTTTACCCTTTTGTAAGGGAAGGCTTTAACCACAAGGATAAATAATGCGACATTATGAAATCATTTTTTTAGTTCATCCCGATCAAAGTGCCCAGGTTCCTGGCATGATTGAACGCTACCAATCAATTATTCAAACCAGCAATGGTACGATTCATCGTCTTGAAGATTGGGGCCGCAGACAATTAGCTTACCCTATCAAAAAAGTTCACAAAGCACATTACGTCTTACTAAACGTTGAGTGCAATCAAGAAACCTTAACCGAGCTTGAAACAAGCTTTCGTTTCAATGATGCTATTTTACGTAGCATGACGTTATTACAAAAACACGCAATTACTGAAACCTCGATCATTGCCACGTCAATGGCTGAAGAAAATAAACTGGCTGAATCAAGAGCAAAAGAAGCGGCAATTAAAGATGCTGCTGCCTTAGCTAGCGCATCGGCTGCGGTCGTCGTCGTAGAAAATTTAGATTTAGATTTAGATACCATTGTTGATGATCTCGCTAGTGATGACATTAGCCCAGAATAAGTCTTTGTTTTCAATTTAAAATAACAACTCAAAAAATTTAGTTAAGGAAATTCCATGGCTCGTAATATTAGACGTAAAAAGTTTTGCCGTTTCAGTAGCGAAGGCGGCACTCAAATTGATTATAAAGATTTAGATTTGTTAAGTGATTACATCACTGAAACAGGCAAAATCGTCCCTAGCCGCATTACTGGCACAGCGGCAAAATACCAACGTGAAATATGTACCGCAATTAAACGTGCGCGTTATGTCGCGTTACTACCTTTTTGCGACGCACACAAATAACACAACCTCTGATTAAGGGTAGCAATGAAATTTTTAGCAGAATACATTATGCGAGGAAGAATTCAGGCGATGTTAGTCGCCACTTCCTTAGCATTATTATCTCTGCTTATGCCGCCTATCAGTATTGTAAGTTCTGCCACCGTAGCGTTAGTGACGTTAAGACGTGGCGCAACAGAAGGGCTATATGTATTACTAAGTGCTAGCGTAATGGCTGGTCTCATGGGTATTATTTTTATGGGCAATTACCAATTTGCCCTAGCCTACGCATTAATCTTATGGCTGCCTGTTTGGTTAATTTCTATTATTTTAAGAGAAGGTCGACAATTGTCTCTTGCTGTAGAAATTGCAGTGATATTTGGAATTATAAGTGTTGGTGCTTACTATCTTTATGATCCCACTGTGGCAAGCCAATGGCAGTCATTATTAACACAAGTATTACCTGTTAATACTGCGGCACCCATTGAAGATATCACCCTCGCCATTAATACAATGGCGCATTACATGACAGGCATTTTGGCTGCGGGTACGGTATTTAGCGTGTTGTTTGGGTTATTTTTAGGCCGTTGGTGGCAAGCCAATTTATATAATCCTGGTGGTTTTAAACAGGAATATTTATCGCTCTCTACGCAGCCAAAATTTGCCTTGGGCAGTCTTTGTATCATTGCTGTAGCCGCATTAAGTCAGGGACTTATTGCAGAAATTGCTTGGAACGCCAGTATTCTGTTATTTGTTTTATACAGTGTAATTGGCTCTTCAGTAGCGCACACTCTGTTTGCAACCATGAAAATGGCACGTTTTAGTGTGCCCATGTTTTACATTACGCTCTTCTTGATTCCACATGCATTAATACCCGTTGCACTGGTTGGTATCTTAGATGCGTGGCTGAACTTACGAAAATCAAAATCTAATTAATCCATCGCCTTAGGCGAACATCATCGGCATTTGCCGGCAAACTGAGGTCATTAAAATGGAAGTCATACTTCTTGAAAAAATAGCAAATTTAGGTAATTTGGGCGATAAAGTTTCTATCAAAAATGGTTACGGTAGAAATTTTTTAATTCCACAAAACAAAGCAGTGCCTGCAACGGCTCAACGTATTGCTCAATTTGAAGAGCGTCGTGTTGAATTAGAAAAACTAGCCGCAGACAAATTAAAAGCCGCTCAAGCACGCGCCACTGCAATTGGTAAATTAGCCATTGTTATCGCCCATAAAGCAGGTGATGAAGGCAGATTGTTTGGTTCTATTGGTACTCATACTATCGCAGAAGCCATTACCGCTGCGGGTATTAAAGTTGAAAAACAAGAAGTTCGTTTACCTAACGGTGCTATTCGACACCTTGGTGAATTTGAAATTGATCTTGCCATTCACTCTGACGTAACATTTAAATTACCGATTCAAATAATCGCTGAAGTTTAAGTGCTTTGCCACGTAAAATACTGTTATTTTACGTGGCGTTTAGCAGTGGCTGGATGTTATCTAAGGCAACCGTGCTGATACCTAACCCTCAATAACCTTATTTATTGCACTGAAAATAGCTTAAGCATTCGACTCAAACCTAAGCTTCCTCTTTAAAACCACGCAATCCTGACTCGAATTATCCACACTGATTACACTATTTATCTCAGTATCAAATTGGCTGCTTAGCTATTTAAACGCATCACTTGCCGTTATTGACACTAAACTTAGTAGGTTTTATTTCATGTTTCAGTTCATGCGTTTCTTATATTCCTGTGTGTTTTACCTGATTACCCCCCTGATTATCGTCAGATTATTTGTTAAAAGCCTAACGGCACCCGCCTATAAAAAACGCTGGCTTGAACGCTTTGGCGTGTATTCATGCCCTGCGCATAAAGAGACTATTTGGCTACATGCGGTGTCCGTAGGTGAAGTTGAAGCTATTTTTCCACTTATTAAACACTTACAAAAGCTTTACCCCAGCCATAATTTGCTTGTCACTACAACCACCCCAACAGGCTCTGAACGCGTTCACACTGTACTCTCAGACAGTGTCAGCCATGTTTATTTACCTTATGACTTACCTGATGTCATTCAGCGTTTTATGACACATTTCCAGCCTAAATTGGCGATTATTGTGGAAACTGAAATCTGGCCAAACTTATTTGCGTATTGTGCTAATCATGACATTCCCTTGTATTTGATTAACGCCCGACTCTCCCAGAAATCAACTCGTGCTTACCAAAAACTTGCAATGTTAATGCAGCCCATATTTGCTGGCATTACTTATATAGCAACGCAAACCGAACCTGATTCGCAACGCTTTATTGCTGTAGGCGCAAAGTCTCAACAGGTTGAAACCTTAGGTAACATTAAATTTGATTTAATCAATCCAGAGCAGTATTTAGTACAAGGACGTGAACTAAAAACTACTTTTTTTAAGCAACGTTGGGTTTGGTTATGTGCCAGCACGCATCCAGGCGAAGAAGCATTGTGCTTTAGCAGTTATCAAGCCTTAAAACGTCATATCCCAGAATTATTATTAGTGATTGCACCTAGGCATCCTGAACGCTTTAGTTCAATAAAAAAAGAGGCTCAACAGCTGGGTTTACAGGTCATAACACGGCGCAGCGGTGAAGTCTGTTCAGCCACAACGGATATGTTTCTCTTGGATACTATGGGCGAATTAAAAATGCTGTATTACAGTGCTGATTGTGCCTTAATTGGTGGCAGCTTTGTTGATATTGGTGGACATAATTTTTTAGAAGCACTAATTGCCGAAGTGCCTGTGGTATTTGGTTCTTACATGGATAATTTTAAAGAAATAGCCGCCAACGCGCTGACCCAACACGCGGCACTCCAATGTACTGAAACCTCTGCACTAACCGATACACTACTTATGATGTATACCCAACCTAAGCTACGCAAACAACTCAGCATGCAAGGTAAAGCCTTTGTTTTACACAACCAAGGCACGCTTGCAGCCCTCCTTAAAAAGTTAAGCCTAGCCATCGAAAAAATCAGTTAAAATTAAGGCTACCAAGGTCACACGGGATACTCAACACGGCTTAAGCGTCAACCGTGTCCCGTTTTAGTTACTAACCAACATCGGTATTATTTCTCAGGTACTCGCTAACTCGTGCTTCATCACCAGACCGCTGTGCTGGCTTATTTTTGATAAACCTGAATTCAGGAGCAGACAATTCAATGGCAAATAATCATTTATCTGAAAAAATAGGCCTCGCCGCAATTGTTTTTATCTGTGGCTTAATTATCACTATTTTTATAAGTTTTGCGGTTAAACAAAGCATTGAACAAAAACAGTATGAAAACCTCACAGCAGAATATGATCAAGTCACTTTAAAAATTCAGGAACGCTTAAATAGTTATGCTTTAATTTTACGTGGCGGCAGTGCTTTATTTGATGCCTCACAAACTGTTGAGCGCACGGAATGGCAAGCCTATATTCACGCCCTAAAACTTCAACAAGATGTTGACGGCATACAAGGTATAGGCTTTGCACAAATCATACCTTACGAAAACATACCTGCACATGTTGCCCAAGTTCAACACGAAGGCTACCCAAATTATAATGTTCACCCACTTGGCAAACGTGACTTAAACACCTCCATAGTATTCCTTGAACCCTTTACACAGCGTAATCAACGTGCCTTTGGTTATGACATGTATTCAGAGGCAGTGCGCAAACAAGCAATGGCTCAAGCGGCTGAAACGGGCACAGCCGCCCTTTCTGGGAAAGTCACCTTACAGCAAGAAACCAATACCGATATTCAAGCGGGTGTTTTAATGTATGTCCCCGTTTATAAAAAAGCCATGCCACTCAATACTCATGAAAATAGATATAAGGCCTTAATAGGTTGGGTTTACAGCCCTTATCGCATGGATGATTTAATGGCAGGTATTCTTGAAAACTGGACCAGTGAAAAAGGCAAACTCATTAATTTACATATCTATGACGGTGATCACGCTGTGTCAAAACAGTTGCTTTATCAAAATAAAGCATCTCAATCCGCACCGTTTGCCCTTACACATTTTTATCAACAACGAATTATTAACTTCAATCAACGCCATTGGTTAATTACTTTTTCAGCCAATATACCTTTAAGCAATAATAATTCGTTTACTGTAGGCGTGGCCTACGTCACCGGAATTGTCCTGACCAGTTTAATGTGTGGACTGCTGCTCTCGCTCTTTACTACGCAAATACATGCTGAAGAAATTGCGCAAGAACTCACCCATGAAATCAAGCTTCGTGAACAGTTTCTCATTGAAAATGAACAGTTTAAACAAGCAATTCTTAACTCCATGGCAGCCGAAATTGCCGTATTAGATAAGCATGGCATCATTACCGCAGTGAATGAACCATGGCAACGCTTTGCTCAAGAAAATGCTCCAAATCCAAAATGCACCAGCGAACTCGTTGATGTAGGCTGTGATTATTTAGCCGTTTTTAAAGAACACTCTAGGTTTGATGAAATGACGGCCTTTCATGGTATTAAAGCCGTGCTAAGCGGTGAGTTACCCTATTTTAGTCAAGAATATCCTTGTCATTCACCACACCAACAACGTTGGTTTTTAATGACGGCAACGCCATTGATACATCATCATGTTTCGGGTGCGGTCATTACTCATGTTGACATTAGCCAACGTATTTTGGCTGAAGAAGCCCTTAAAGAAAGCGAAAATCGGTTTCGTATTATGGCAGACAACGCGCCAGTATTGATTTGGGTTGCCGACGATAATCAACAGATGCTCTATGTAAATAAAATATGGTTAAGCTTTACGGGCAACACTTTAGCGCACGAATTAGGGCATCAATGGCAAAAAAATATTCACCCAGAAGATGTCAATAATGTCATTATTTGTTTTGTTAACGCTTTTCATGATCGCACCCCATTTACCCATGAATTTAGATTATTAAAATATGATCATAGCTACCGTTGGTTAGTCAATAACGGCGCACCACGCGTTGATGCACAAGGTCATTTTATTGGTTTTATCGGCTCAGCTATCGATATTACAGAACGCAAACTATTAGAAAACCAGCAAGCAGAAGCACTGGAACGATTACAAAAAATTGCTAGTCGCGTGCCAGGCTTAGTGTATCAATATCGCTTAAATCCTGATGGAAGCTCAAGCTTTCCTTTTGCTAGCGAAGCCATTCGTGAGTTATACCAAACCAGCCCAGAAGCGGTGAGTAACGATGGCAGTAAGTTTTTAGCTATCGTTCATCCAGATGACCGCTCCGCAACCCAGCGCTCAATGCTTAATTCAGCGCGTGATTTAACCGTGTGGCAGCATCAATTTCGAGTTGTTTTGGATAATGATACCGAACGTTGGTTTCAAGGAAATGCCTTACCAGAACGCGAAGAAGATGGTGCAACACTGTGGCATGGCTTTATTGCTGATATAACTGAACGCAAACTATTTGATGAAAATGAACATAAATTAGTACGCTTTGCCTATTACGACGCACTCACTAATTTACCTAATAGAGTTTTATTAGCTGATCGTTTAGAGCAAGGAATATCACAAGCAAAACGCTTATGCCAAGCATTAGCGTTGGTTTATTTAGACCTAGATGGCTTCAAAGCAATCAACGATAATTATGGCCACGATGCTGGCGATCAATTACTTATAAGCGTAGCCGAACAAATGAAAAATGCCTTACGCGAAGGGGATACTTTAGCGAGAATAGGTGGCGATGAATTTATTGCCGTATTACCTAATGTCATTAACACTAAAAACTGTCTTCCTATTCTTGAACGTTTACTTCATGCCGCCTCAGAACCTGTTAAATTTAAAGACGACTTATTAATAGTCTCAGCCAGTTTAGGGGTAAGTTTTTATCAGCCCAACCAAGCCATCAATACCGATACTGCAACCTTAATGATGCAAGCAGACCAAGCCATGTATAAAGCCAAAGTAAAAGGTAAAAATTGTTTTCATTTTTATAATAAAATTTAAGGCTACCCATTTAGGCGAAGTTGTTCTGTCCGTCCTAAACAGTTTTGGAATAAGCATAACCATAAACTCATTATTATTATCAATAAACTTATGAATCTTAAACACTACATGCAAACCTTAGGACAACACGCTAAGGCTGCGGCTAGCGCCCTTAACAAGGCCAACACAGGCATAAAAAACCAAGCTTTACTTGCCATGGCTGAAACCCTTCACCAACAGCGTGAAGTGTTACGCACTGAAAATCAAAAAGACCTCGCCTTAGGTGAGCAACAGGGCTTAGATACACCGTCGTTAGAACGCTTAACCCTCAGCGCAAAAGTTATCGACACGATGATTGAAGGCCTGCATCAGGTTGCTGCCTTACCCGATCCAATTGGCGAAATAAGCAATTTACAGTATCGTCCCAGTGGCATTCAAGTTGGGCAAATGCGCGTACCGTTGGGTGTTATTGGCATTATTTATGAATCTCGTCCCAATGTAACGGTTGATGCCGCCGCCTTATGTTTAAAATCAGGTAATGCGTGTATTTTACGTGGTGGCTCAGAAGCCTTTCATTCTAATCAAGCCATTGCCGCCGCCATTAACAAAGGCATACAAAGCACGCAATTACCTCTTACTGCGGTGCAAATCGTCAATACTCCAGATCGGGCGGCGGTGGGTGAATTAATTACCTTAACGAATTATGTTGATGTAATTGTCCCGCGCGGGGGTAAAAGTTTAATTGAACGCATAACAAAAGATGCCAGCATTCCTGTAATTAAACATTTAGATGGCATTTGCCACGTTTATATTGATGATCAAGCTGAGCTAAGCAAAGCCATAGCCATTGCAGACAATGCCAAAACCCATCGTTATGGGGTATGTAATGCCATGGAAACCTTATTAATTGGCAGCACCATTGCCGCGCAGGTGTTGCCCTTACTCGCCAAAATTTATCAAGACAAAGGTGTTGAATTACGTGGTTGTGCAAAAACCTGCTCGTTACTGCCAACCTGCCTACGTGCCACTGAAGAAGATTGGCATACTGAATACTTAGCGCCAATTTTATCCATACGAATTGTGGCAAACATTGACGAAGCAATCACGCATATTAATCACTATGGCTCTCAACATACCGATGCAATCGTCACTGAAAATTACACGCTGGCTAGGCGCTTTCTGCGTGAAGTTGATTCAAGCTCCGTTATGGTCAATGCCTCAACACGCTTTGCAGACGGTTTTGAATATGGCTTAGGTGCAGAAATTGGCATCAGTACCAACAAACTTCATGCGCGTGGACCCGTAGGCTTACATGGTCTTACGTCAGTAAAATTTGTAGTCTTAGGTGACGGCCACATTAGGCAATAAATGATTGGTATTTTAGGCGGTACCTTTAACCCCATTCACTTTGGTCATTTACGAGTTGCCATTGAAGTTAAAGAAAGTTTTCACTTAGCAGAGCTTAGATTACTGCCCTGCGCCTGCCCACCTCATCGTGAACAACCCAGCGTGTCTGCGCACCAGCGTGCCGCCATGGTAAAGCTGGCTATTGCCAAGCATCCAGGGTTATTCTGCGATGAGCGTGAGTTGCAACGCCCAGGCCCTTCGTATATGGTTGACAGCTTGCAGTCCTTAAAACAAGAGGTTGCCGATGAAACGTTATTATTATTTATTGGCACTGATGCCTTTAGTCAGTTAACCAGCTGGTCACGATGGCAACAATTATTTACCTATGCGCATGTTGTCGTCATGGTACGACCTGAAAATCCTCTGCCATTAATGCAGCCCTTTTTTTTAGAACGCTTAGCTCAGGATGCCAATGACTTAACACTAAGTCCACATGGGAAACTACATATCCACAGCGTGACTCAATTAGCCATTTCAGCCACAACAATTCGCACACTGTTTGCTGAACAACACAATCCTAGTTTTTTATTACCTGATGCTGTCATAGAATACATTCAACAGCATCAGCTTTATCACCACACGGTAAGGTAAAATCATTAAATATACGAGCGGTTCCTTTTTAAATGAACTGCCCTCATTAAGCTGCTCTTTCGGGGATTATCCCCATTACTACAACGTTTAATCGTTACCACAGGAAAACATGCAAACAGAAGAATTATTAACTATTGTCTTAACCGTATTGGAAGAACGCAAAGGGCAATTTATAAAAACCCTCGACGTAAAAAATAAAACCAGTTTTACAGATTACATGGTGGTTGTCACCGGTACCTCTAACCGCCATTTAAAAGCGTTGTGTGACTATATTTCAGTCACCGTAAAAGAACATGGCGTCATGCCCTTAGGTTTGGAAGGGGATATAAATTCGGACTGGGTACTGTTAGATTTAGGCGATATTATTGTCCATGCGATGACCGCACAAACTCGCGAGTTTTACCAATTAGAAAAATTATGGTCAGTGGATGCTGCCAAACAAACGTCATAACCTTAAAGCATTCAGTCTTGGAGTCAAAAACAATGATTTTTGACTCCAAGTCATTTAACTTAAACTTGCAGCAGCCAAAGGCTTACGAGCGAAAATAACTGACTTTAGCAGGCCCCTTACCCGCAACAACCTCGCCAATGGGCAGCACCTGCTCACCTAAAGACGTTAACACCTCAATGACCTGCGCTTCATGCTCAGCAGCCACACACACAACCATCCCAATGCCGCAGTTAAACGTTGTGAGCATTGCCTCTTGCGAAACGCCGCCCTGCTCTTGCAACCAACGAAACACTAACGGCCATTCCCAGCGCGATAAATCAATCGAAGCGCACATATCAACAGGTAACACACGCGGTAAATTTTCAGTAATGCCCCCCCCAGTAATATGAGCAAGGGCATTAACAGGCACTTGCGCCAATAATGATAAGATTGTTTTTACATAAATTTTAGTCGGCATCATTAATGCCTGCGCCAAGGTCGTGTCACCCAATGCCTCAGTTAACGGCACCCCAGACTGCGCAATAATTTTACGAATCAGAGAATAACCATTGGAATGCGGTCCAGACGAAGCAATGCCTAATAATTTATTACCAAGACTGACCTTACTGCCATCGATAATGTTACTTTTTTCCACGATACCGACACAAAAGCCCGCAATATCATATTCACCATCGGCATACATACCCGGCATTTCAGCCGTTTCCCCGCCTACTAACGCCGCGCCAGCTAATTCACAACCATAACCAATACCTGAAATCACCGCAGCGGCAGTCTCAATATCTAAACGCCCAGTTGCAAAATAATCTAAAAAGAATAAAGGCTCAGCACCCTGAACAATAATATCGTTAACGCACATCGCCACTAAATCAATACCAACCGTATCATGCGCGTGTAAATCAATTGCTAATTTTAATTTAGTGCCGACGCCATCCGTTCCAGAGACCAAAACAGGTTGCTGATAACGCTCCAGTGGTAATTCAAATAAAGAACCAAAACCACCTAAGCCAGTCATTACGCCTGGAATTTTAGTTTTTGCTGCGATAGGCTTAATCCGCTCAACCAATTGATTGCCCGCTTCTATATCCACACCCGCACTTTTATAATCCAAGCCTTGTTGATGTTGTTCGCTCACTTATGTTGTCTCAGTAGGTTAAAAAAAAACAATATTGTACAAGACCGCTGCATGACTTGCATGAAAGCATCAAAACTTTAGGCAAAAAACATACTCAACTGCACTCAATACTTAGAGACTGTCTTGCAACACACTTGCCATTAAAATAAGAAGTTTTGTTGAAAACTAAAAAGGGCATACGATAATCAATAAATGGATATTAAAAATAATATATGAAAAAAAAACAGGTATTACACTAATATCACTTGGCATCGCCATGATATTTTTAGCCTTTAATATGGATGTCATTATTGGTGCAACTTACAACATAGGACTTTTAAACGAACGTCAAAATATTATTTATTTGTCAGGTGTTTTACTTTTATCAGGGAGTATGTTTTTTGGATTTGGTTTTGTTGCCAAAGAAGAAGTTAATAACATTAAAGCCTTTGCATTATGGACGTTTAAATATCAGCTAAAAAAGCCAGTGTCCGCCTCCAATTCATAGGGATAAAACCAATCTATTTCATACAATGATCACCTCATTCCACGCAAAATATTTTGCACATGAACTCACAAGACAGCATGGCGCTAATGATGTAGGACGTCTGTCACAATCGCTATTTGATGCCAGTGTCGATCTCAATCCTCATCAAATTGAAGCCGCGTTATTCGCGTTAAGATCCCCCTTATCCAAAGGGGTCTTGCTGGCTGATGAAGTGGGCTTGGGCAAAACCATTGAAGCAGGAATTGTCCTGTGTCAGTATTGGTCGGAACGTAAACGACGCTTATTGGTTATCTGTCCCGCCTCTTTACGCAAGCAATGGGCGCTGGAGTTGGAAGAAAAATTCAACCTGCCGGTGGTTGTGCTGGATGCCAAAACCTGGCGCGATACTATAAAAAAAGGGCAATCACCGCTTAACCAAAAAGCCATAATTATCCTGTCGTATCATTATGCAAACCGGATGCGTGAAGAACTAAAAGCCATTGCCTGGAATTTAGTAGTCATCGACGAAGCGCATAAACTGCGTAACGCCTACCGGGAAAGCAACAAAATTGGTCAAGGTTTGCGCTGGGCACTGGAAGATTGCCGCAAGTTGCTACTGACAGCGACCCCTCTGCAAAACTCATTACTTGAATTGTATGGTCTTTCCACTTTAATAGACGAACAGCTATTTGGTGACGTCAATGCTTTTCGCAGTCAATATATATCACAAGGTGGCGACCTGGAGGGCTTGCGGCAGCGTTTATCAGGCTTTTGTCGACGTACCTTACGTAATCAAGTTACGGAGTATATTCGTTACACCGAACGCCATGCCCTCACCCAACCCTTTAGCCCTACCGATGACGAACACCGGCTTTATGAAGCGGTCAGCACCTTTTTGTTGCGCCCAAACAGCTATGCCATCCCACATCGCCAACGACATCTGACCGAACTCATACTACGCAAGCTTTTAGCCTCGTCTTCTGTGGCAATTGCCGGTACGCTTGAGACCATGAAGCTTAGGCTGGAAGCCTTGCAAGCTGATAAAATCCAAAATGATCCAGACTTTGCCGAGCAACTGATCAACGACGAAGACATTGAAAACGATTTACTCGATGAAATTCTGGATATTGATTCACCTGAAGAAAGTGACATATCCCCGTCCACTATTGACCGCAAGCAATTAAAAGAAGAAATTGATCTGCTAGAACAATTAGCCATCTGGGCACGCAGCATCGGCACCGACACTAAAACACGCAGTTTACTGAGCGCTTTGGAAATTGGTTTTCAGCAAATGGCGACCACCGGAGCACAACGTAAGGCACTTATCTTCACTGAATCACGCCGTACTCAGGTTTATCTAAAGGACTATCTGGAAGCCAATGGTTATGCCAGCCAAATTGTTCAATTCAGCGGCATCAATAATAGTTCACAGGCCACGGCTATTTATGAAAACTGGTTAAGCGCCAACCAAGGCACAGGCCGTATTGCCGGTTCCAGAGACATCGATATTCGCACCGCCTTGATTGAACATTTCCGCGATCAAGCCAGCATTATGATTGCCACTGAAGCGGCAGCAGAAGGTGTCAACATCCAATTTTGTTCCTTGGTCATTAACTATGATTTACCTTGGAACCCGCAACGAGTTGAACAACGCATAGGTCGATGTCATCGTTACGGGCAGCAACATGATGTTGTCGTCGTTAACTTTCTTAATGAGCGCAATGAAGCCGACCGCCGCGTATTGGAATTGCTGACTGAAAAATTCAACTTGTTTAATGGCGTTTTTGGCGCGTCCGATGATGTGCTGGGCAGCATTGAATCCGGCGTAGATTTTGAAAAACGCATTTTGTCGATCTACCAAGAATGCCGTACTCCCGCAGAAATTGATGCCGCCTTTAAAACGCTACAAACGGAAATGGATGAACGCATCCAGGCACGGATGACTGACACCCGAAAAATGCTGCTCGAAAACTTTGACGAAGACGTACATGAACGCTTGCGCAGCCAATTAAGCGACGCCAAAGCGCAACTTGACCGCTTTAGTAAACGCTTCTGGTCACTGTCTCACTTTATGCTACATGAACGGGCGCACTTCGACGATGATGCTTTGGCCTTTGACCTGACCAAGCCACCCTCACAGGCGATTATCGCCGGTCGTTATCACCTGATATCCAAATCAACGCCCAGTGCAAGCAAGCCGCAAGCCTTAGAAACAGCCGAAGCAATGCGTGCAGACTACGGTGCATTTCTTTATCGACTTTCGCACCCCTTAGGTGAATGTGTTATCGACCAGGCCAAAGCACTGGACACACCACCGGCACGTCTTGTTTTTAATATCAGCCAACATCCGACGCGCCTGCATGTCATAGAAGCACTGCGCGGCAAACACGGTTATTTAACTTTACAAACACTGGCAATAGAAAGCTATGATCGTGAAGAACACCTACTTTTTTCAGCGGTTGATAGCCAAGGCTTGCCCCTGGAGCAAGAAACCTGTGAAAAGCTGTTTAACTGTATCGCAGAAAATACAGGCTTAGCCAACATACCCGAAGCAATTAACCAGCACTTGGCCGCTGAAGCACAACGGCACACCCAAGCCACCATTAGTCAATCCTTGGAAACTAATAACAAGCACTTTAATGAAGCGCGTGAAAAGCTTGAAAAATGGGCCGATGACTTGGTACTGGCGGCTGAAAAAGCACTCAAAGATACCAAAGAACAAATTAAAATCCTGCAACGACAAGCGAGACTTGCCACCCATCTGGATGAGCAGCATGGCATCCAGCAAAAGATTCAAAAACTTGAGAAACAGCAACGTCGCCAACGACAAGAAATTTTTCAGGTCGAAGATAGTATCATTGAAAAACGGGATGTGTTGATAGATACATTGGAGCGACGTCTTACCCAAAAAACCGAAGCCGAACGGTTATTTATTATAGAATGGGCAGTAATTTGAAGCCCTTTTCGGATAAAAAAATTAACCCCTGATAGGTAAACACTATGCCGACGGTAAAAGAACAAATGTTTGAGGTCATTAACAACCAGCCCTTAGATGCCTCCTATGACGAAATATTACGCGAACTTGCCTTTGAGCGCATGGTTAACCGTGGCCTTGAAGACTCCCGCCAAAACAAAACATTGAGCAATGAAGAAATCGAACAGCGCATTCAATCATGGCAATCCTAAATTGGACGTACGAAGCGGAACGATGGCTGCGTGAGATTCATACCTACATTGCAATCGACAGCCCTAAAGCTGCAAACCAAGTGATTGCTGGTATTTATAAAAAAGCTCAATTGCTTAAAGATTTTCCGGAAATCGGTTATCAATACCGAACCGAACCCGAAGGTGACATTCGTATTCTGCTCTACGGACATTACCGCATTGCTTACCTAATCAGGTCTCAACAACAGATCGACATCTTGGGTGTATTCCATGGTGCCATGACTATTGAAAACCACCTTAAGTAGAATGGGCGGTAATTTGAAGCCCTTCGTGACTAAAAATAGAACCTGACAATCATGATGATATTGCCACCAACAACACCCCTCACGCATCCCGTAAGATTTGCGCACCATGAGGGGTTGCTTTTTGAGCGGGTTGTAATTATTTTTTCGTGCTTTTCGTCGTTAAAAATCAACAATCTATCAATCCAATTAGTTACAGGATAAATCATGATGAATGCTCTTACTTTCAGCTATGCCCGCAAAAACCTTGCTGAGATTATGCGAACCGTTAGCGATGACCACGCCCCAGTTGTAGTCACCCATCAAAACGCTAAACCGGTAGTCATTATGTCGCTTGAGGATTATCAAAGCCTTGAAGAAACAAGTTATTTATTAAGAAATCCGACAGGCGCGCATAGACTACTTGAAGCTGTAGAAGAATTGCGCACTATTAAGACTTAAAATCACGCCTCTACCCCACGTTGTCAGGGTGTACGCTTCGAACGGTGAACCCAGTTGCGTAGCAACTGTTGCAACAATGCAACAATTGCCAGTGAGGGTAAAACTTATCAAATTGAACAAATCCACGTAACACACTAACGGAACAAGCTATGAGCACCACTGAAAAAAACCGCAACCGCCTGATTACTTTACTTAAAGAATTGTTCCAGTTAGATCAACCTGAACTGGATTTTGGTCTGTATAAAATCATGCACGCGAAAAGCGAACAGATCACTACGTTTTTGCAAAGTGATTTACTCAAGCAAATAGAGGCTGCTTTTGGAGACCTTGATCAACAACATGCGGCTGAAGCCAAAGCTAACTATGAAGCAGCCATAGAGCAAGCTAAAAAGTTTGGCGCCCCCAATCCAGATGAAACACAGGGCGTTCAAGAAGCTAAAAGCGCTTACGAAAATGCAAAAGACAAAGGCAACGCAGAAAACGAAATCTATGATCATTTATATCGCTTTTTTGAGCGGTATTACGACAGCGGTGATTTTATGTCACGGCGTTATTACGCGCGTGAAAGTGACAGCCGTGCCGCCCCTTACTCGGTGCCTTATGATGGTCGAGAAGTTTATTTGCATTGGGCCAACAAAGATCAGTATTACATCAAAAGTAGTGAATACTTGAGTAACTACACTTTCGAGTTAAACGCAGCCATTAGACAAGAAGCACAAAAAACTAAGGGCGCAGGCCTGGAAGCGTTTGCCACCATCGATGACGAGCAACCATTAAAAGTGCATTTTCGCATTATTGATGCCAGCGAAGGTGAACATGGCAACATCAAGGCCGCCAGTGATCAGAAGCGGTTTTTCCATATTCATGAGGATGCCCCGATTGTCATGGATAATGGCGAATTGGTGATTCAGTTCCATTACCGCGCTGATGCCGAAAAAACGGGTCAAGACAATAAATGGCAGGAGAAACTGCTCGAACAAGCCGAACTAGCTATTTTAAAGGCACTCAAAGCAGATGCGTCTGCGAACGGCTTTTGGCAAGGTTTGTCGCGTCTTGCCCCCACCGATAGCAAATCCAAACGCACCTTGTTAGGAAAGTATCTCTATCAATACGCAGCCCGCAACACCATGGATTATTTTATTCATAAAGACCTGGGCGGTTTTATGCGTCGCGAGCTGGATTTTTATATCAAAAACGAAATCATGCGTCTTGATGATATAGAAAACGCTGATGCGCCAAAAGTGGAACAGTATTTGGCGCAAATTCGGGTTTTACGCCGCATTGCCCAGCAATTGATTGCCTTTTTATCCCAATTGGAAGACTTCCAGCTTAAGCTGTGGCTCAAGAAGAAATTTGTCACTGAAACCCATTACTGCATCACGCTCGATAGAGTGCCGGAAAAATTCTATGCCGAAATTGCCGCCAATGACAAACAGCGAGAGGAATGGGTAAAGCTGTTTGTCATTGATGAAATCAAAGAAGACTTAGTTAATCTCGTCTATAGCGATCCGCTGACATTAGAATTTCTCAAAGCCAATCTCTATCTACTGGTGGATACGGCCTTATTTGATGAAGACTTCAAACAAAAACTGCTGGCTGAAATACCTGATTTGGATGCGCAATGCGATGGTGTGTTGATTCATTCCGAGAATTTTCAGGCATTGGGCTTGATGCAGCAAAAGTATCGGGAACAGGTGAAGTGTATTTATATTGATCCGCCGTATAACACTAATGCGTCGGAAATAGCCTACAAAAACGGATACAAAGATAGTTCATGGGGTACGTTGATAAACGACAGGGTTTCCTCCTCGTTTTCTCTTTTGAAAATTGATGGAATTCATTGCTTTACAATTGATGACTTTGAGCTGGATAAAAGTTTAATGATTTTGGCTGAAAAATTTGGCTCTGAAAATCACTTGGCAACATCTCCTGTAAGAAACAATCCTCAAGGCCGTTCTACTGTTTCAGGATTTTCAGTAAATCATGAGTATGCAATCTTTCATCGAAAATCTGAGCGTTGTAAAAGTGTCGGAAGGTTGACGCGAAGTGATGAGCAAATAGAAAGATACGACGAAATTGATGATCAAGGTCGAAGGTATCTTTGGGAGAATTTCAGAAAAACAGGTACTGATTCTTCTAGGCGTGATAGACCAAAGCAATTTTATCCATTGATGATAAGTCAATCTGGCGAAATCAAAATTCCTAACATGAATTGGGATGAATTAACTGGGTGGGTTTTAACCGATGATATAGATATTAGTTTAATTATCTATCCGATTGATTCAAATTCACATGAGAGATGCTGGAAATGGGGTATTGATAGAGCTCGAAATGAGATTAACAACTTAAAAACTAAAATGCAGGCAGGTAATTGGGAAGTTTACCGAAAAAATTTTTTAAATGAAGATGGAAAATTGCCGGGCACTTGGTGGGATGACGTTCGTTATGCAGCCGGCTCCCATGGGACTAATTTGTTAACTGCTTTATTTGGGTCAGGAAGGAATTTTTTATTCCCAAAATCAGTTTATGCTGTTCAAGATTGCATTCTTGTTTCAACAGGCAATCAAGGGCAGATGGTCTTAGATTACTTTGCTGGCTCAGGAACTTCCGGCCATGCTGTTATTAACATCAATCGTGAAGATAACGGCAAGCGCAAATATATCCTCGTCGAACAAAATAACTATTTTGACACTGTCTTAAAACCCCGTATCCAAAAAGTCGTTTACTCCAAAGACTGGAAAGAAGGTAAACCGGTTTCCCGCGAGGGCATTAGCCACTGTTTTAAAACCCTGCGCCTGGAAAGCTACGAAGACACCCTGAATAATCTGATACTGAAAGCCGACAGCAGCCGTGATACAGCGTTAGCTAATAACGCTGACCTACAACGCAATTACCTGCTAAATTATTTCCTGGATGTGGAAACCCAAGCCAGCCAAAGTTTGCTGAATATCGCTGATTTCCGCGATCCGACGGCTTATAAGATGAATATCAAAAAGCCGGGCAGTGAAGAACAAAGCCTGCAAGCCATCGATCTGATTGAAACCTTTAATTGGTTAATCGGTTTGTGGGTGCAAAACATGGCCGCACCGCATAGCTTTAGTGCTGAATTTGAGCGCGAACACGATGCTGATTTGCCCAAAGACCAAAATACCCGCCTGCTTTGCAAACGCCTGAAAGCCGATGACAACGGTGATTATTGGTTTCGCTTAATTGAAGGCTACACCCTGAAAGTGCCGGGCGATGATACTTCTAAAGTAGCGACCTTGATTGTCTGGCGCAAGCAAACCGACGATGCCGAAAAAGACAACGCAGTATTGCAAAAGTTTTTGCTGGAGAAATTGCAAATCTCCCCGCGTGAACACACTTATGGCGTGATTTATATCAATGGCAGTCATACGCTACCCAATCCGGTGGTGGAAGGCGAACAAACCAAGGTGCGGCTGATTGAAGAAGCGTTTCATAATGCGATGTGGGCTGGGGAGGCGGTGTAATGGTTGGAATTTTGTTGAATTTGGTGGATGCGCTTTGCTTATCCACCCTACAATCATCCAAAATAATGTAGGGTGGATAAGCGTAGCGCATCCTACAATCATCCAAAATAATGTAGGGTGGATAAGCGTAGCGCATCCTACAATCATCCAAAATAATGTAGGGTGGATAAGCGTAGCGCATCCACCACAATCCACAATCATTCTAAAGGATCCAAAATGAGCGATTACCGGCGAATTTTTATCCCTGGCGGAGTGTATTTCTTCACTGTCGTGACTTTTCGCCGCCGACCCATTTTCGCGGACAAGGAGAACATCGCGCTATTACGCGCTGCTTTTAAGCACATTATGACACCTCGACCTTTTACAATTGACGCGATTGTCGTATTGCCCGACCATTTGCACTGCCTTTGGCGATTACCTGAGCATGATGACGATTTTTCAGGCCGTTGGCGGGAAATAAAAAAATACGTTTCCAAACGTATTGGCGAGGATGGGATACGTCCCAAAGAAAAAGATGTATGGCAGCGCCGCTTTTGGGAACATGCCATAAGAAACGAAGGCGACTGGCAACGGCACATGGATTATATTCATTACAACCCGGTAAAGCACGGGCTGGCCTTATCCCCGGCGCAATGGCCGTATTCCTCGTTTCGCAGAGCGGTTGCCGACGGTTGGTATGACAACAATTGGGGTAACAACGGACAACCGGATACAATCCGGGATATGGATATGGAATAATTTTGCGTTTTGGTGGATGCGCTACGCTTATCCACCCTACCTCAATTAATTGACTGGAGAGAAACATGAATATCTGCATAATTGAAGGAACAGCTAATGATTTTGTCAGCTAACGCCCCTCGTGCTAAAACGGTAACCAAACCCAAAGCCGCAGCCAAAAAGAAGCTCGGGCAGTCACTCAATTTTACGGACAAATTGGTATTGAACCAGTGGCTCATTTCGCTGTTTGGTGTGGACACTTTTGCCATCCATAAAGACGGCAACCTCGAAGTGCGCCCGATGCAGTTTCTGGCTAAACAATTACGTGATTGCCGAGAGGGCTTGGATACCGACAATCTGCATTTCTTCTACCAGCAATTAAAACTCAATTGGCAACCCCATGCGGTATTGAATCCGAATGCCTTGTTGCACTATGAGCAAAATATCGTCAGCCATACCCAATGGCTAAATGAAGGCAGAGAGCGGCCGATTGAGTGGAAATATTACCAATGGCTATCGCTGTTGTTTGCGGAAATTTACCTGCACCAGTATTTTTCTGACCGCGAAAAACTACTGGAACAGTTGAATGACTATGTCCGGCAATTTAACACGCATTGGGCGAATCGCAAACTGCCACAGTCAACGGGCATTAGCGAATACAGTTTGGAAGAGTTAAATAAGCTTTGCCTGCAAAACGCAACCGGCTCGGGTAAAACCTTGGTGATGCACGTTAATTACCGCCAGTTTGCGCACTACGCCAAGGATGCCGGTCAGCATGATGCGGTATCGCGTACTTTGTTAATTACCCCGAATGAGGGTTTAAGCAGTCAACATGAACAAGAATTGCTCCAGAGCGGTATAGAAGTCTCACGCCTGATGTTGGATAACAATGCTATTGGCTCGACCAGTGGAATTTTTAGTAGTGATTATGGTCATTTAACCCGCATTGATTTTATTGAAATCACCAAACTGGGTGAAAAAGACGGCCCTAACTCGATTGCCACCCGTAATTTGGGAGATCAAAACCTGATTTTGGTGGATGAAGGTCATCGCGGCATGGGCAAATCCGATGAAGAAGGTTGGATGAAACAACGGGAACGCTTGGTGGAAAAAGGTGGTTTTGCTTTTGAATATTCAGCAACCTTTAAAGAGGCGGTTAATGCGGCTAATAATGCCAGAATTGAAGAAAGCTATGCTAAGGCCGTGCTGTTTGATTATTCGTATCGGTATTTTTACGAAGACGGCTACGGCAAAGATTACCGAATCTTCAATATCCCCAAATCCCAAGCCGATCACGAATTTATCTATTTGACCGCCTGTTTGTTAGGGTTTTACCAGCAATTGCGTTTGTATCGGGAACGTAAAACGGAATATGCCGCTTACAATATTGAAAAACCGCTCTGGGTGTTTGTTGGCTCCAGTGTATCCAAAGCATCGGCCAGTAAAGGTGCCGATCAGGAAACGGTGTCTGACATTGTGCGCGTATTGGGTTTTATTGCCCACTTTCTTGAAAAACCTAATGCCGCCATTCAGGCAATCGATACCTTGCTAAACAAGGATGGCACTGCTACCGGTTTGCTGGATAACGCGGGGCACGATATTTTTCACGGTGCATTCTTGTTTTTACGCCAACGCCTGCACAAGGGCGAAAAGCCTGCCGAGATTCATGCCGATATTTTAGAAAGCCTGTTTAACAATCGTGCCGGTGGTCAGTTGCAGTTATTGCGTTTAAAAGGTGATAGCGGCGAACTGCTGTTAAAAGCAGGCAACGGCGATCAGCATTTTGGCTTGATTAATGTTGGCGATGCCTTAGGACTTGCCAAACACGTTGAGGAGGAATGCACCAAAGGAAACTGCCCGCACATCGTGGTGGATGACAGTGACTTTCTCGCTGCCCAGTTTGCGAGTGTTAAAGAATCGTCATCACCTATCAATCTGTTGATAGGTGCCAAGAAATTTGTTGAAGGCTGGGATTGCTGGCGTGTCAGCACGCTTGGTCTGATGCGTGTCGGGCGTAGCGAAGGCTCGCAAATCATTCAGTTATTTGGTCGTGGTGTGCGTTTAAAAGGGCACGCATGGTCATTGAAAAGATCACGGGCAGCAACACCTGCCAAACAGCCGGAATACATCCACTATATTGAGACGCTCAATGTCTTTGGTGTACAGGCCGATTTTATGGAAAAGTTTCGCGATTTCTTAAAAGACGAAGGCTTGCCCGGCAACGACAGCAAGAAATCATTCCAGATTCCAATGAATTTGACTTACGACTTTGGTCAACAATTGAAAGTGCTACGCCCCAAGCGCAAAGCCGCTGATGGACGTGAATATAGTTTTAACCGCGATGGTGCCATGCCGCTGTTTGGCGGCGTACCGGATTACCTGACCAAAAATCGCATTGAAGTGGATTGGTATCCCAAGATACAGGCTATTGTTGCCCCAGGTGCGCGTGCGGGTAATGCCGCTGCCGTTCCAGCCCATGAAGCCGTATTTACCGATCAGCACCTTGCTTTTCTCGATATGAATAAATTGTATTTTGAGCTGGAGCAATTTAAAGCGAGGGAAAAACTTTATAGCTTGATCATATTGCCGCAGGCTATCCGTAGTTTGTTGCTAAGGAATGATTGGTATATTTTGTATGTACCGAAAGACCTGATCGGCTTAAACCGTTACGCCAATGTCCGTATCTGGAGCCAGATTGCCCTGGAATTGTTGAAAAAATACAGCAAAAAATATTTTCTTTATGCAACGGATGAGTTTATCCGCCCACGCTTGGAAGTTAGAGAGTTGGATCGCCTTGATGACAACCTGCCTAAACCGGAAGAATCTTATCAGTTAACCGTCGATGCCAGTGAGCAGCAATTGATTAGTGATATTGAAAAACTTCAGGCCGAGATTGATAAAGAATTAAAGGCTAAGACACATAAACACCTGATTGAAGCGGGTCAGTTAAAAGCCTGTATTTTGGGTAACCATTTATTTCTGCCTTTATTGTATGCCCAAAAAGGTTGCCCAATAACCATTGCCCCTGTCTCACTTAATGAAAGTGAAAAAGATTTTGTGGTTGATCTGATGCAATGGTTGGAGGCTAATGACGCCACTTTGCAGGAGAAAAAAACGTCAATTTATTTGTTACGCAATAAATCGCGCGGCAGTGGCATTGGTTTTTTCGAAGCGGGTAATTTCTACCCTGATTTTATCCTTTGGGCGGTGACGGGTAAAAAGCAGGTCGTGGCTTTTATCGAACCGCATGGTATTTCCCATGAAGGGCCGGAGCATCCAAAAGTACAATTCCATAAAGTGATTAAAGATATTGAAACACGCCTTAAAGATCAGGATGTCCGGTTGGAGAGTTACATAGTCACGCCAACTCCCATTGCTGCTGTTATCGATCGTGGTTTAACGCGTGATGAATGGGCTGAAAGGCATGTTTTGTTTATGGATAGCTCAGCCTATGTGGAAATACTGATGCAAAATCTTATCGTGAGTAATTAAAAAAGTAATAAATAAGTGCATAGGTCGCACTAGGCGATACAATTTCATGGATGCAGGGGGTAGAAATATAGGGTGCACTAACTACCCTTTTTCAAAGGGGTAAGTTGAATAGCTATAGAGACTGTAAAAGTATTATGATTTTAACTTCCCTCATTCGACCAGCTCTGACATGTTTTTGAAAAGGGAGAGTTATTTAAATCATACATTACTGATACACAAAATTATTTTTAATGCATCAAATTTCCCCTAACCCTTTATGCCCTTTGAGTGCTCTTTGCTAAAGACCTGTCATGAGTTTATCGAATGAGGGGGAATAAAAACAATACTTTCACAATCTCTATACTTAGTAACAGGCCATAAATCTCTGCTTCATCTTGGTTAAAAACCAACTTCTCATTTCAATATCAAAAACTTCACGGTATTATTCCAATTAGTTAATTTAAAGTGGATACAGCCAATATGTCTAGCTCGTTCAATTTTTCTTGGAAAAATTACCTTTCTTTATGTAAGCCCAATGTGGTTTTAGAAATGCTGTTTACAGCATTGGTGGGAATGTTTCTCGCTGTACCGGGCTTACCGCCCTTTAGTACAGTTTTTTATAGCACCTTAGGAATTGCTTTAGCTGCTTCGTCTGCGGCGGCTATTAATCATTTTATCGATAGAAAAGCAGACTCAGTGATGGCGCGTACTCAGCATCGACCATTACCTAAAGGCAATTTAACTGCCACCAATGTCATGATCTTTGCCATTGTGTTGGGAGTGAGCTCAATGTTAATTTTAGCGCTTATGGTGAACATGTTAACCGCAGTGTTAACCTTTTTATCCTTATTTGGTTATGCGGTTGTTTATACCTTGTATTTAAAACGCGCTACACCACAAAACATTGTTATTGGCGGTGCCTTTGGCGCAACCCCACCCTTATTGGGCTGGTGTGCTATCACTAATACCATCGATCCTTATGCTTTATTGCTAGTATTGATTATTTTTGTTTGGACGCCCCCCCATTTTTGGGCTCTCGCTATCGCACGCAAAGAGGAATATGCAAAAGTTAATATTCCTATGCTACCCGTGACTCATGGCGTGGAATATACTCGTTTACAAATTTTGCTGTATACCATTCTACTGTTTGTGGTGTCGTTATTACCGTACTTAACAGGCATGAGTGGCTTAATTTATGTCGCCACTGCCTTAGCTTTAGGGCTGATTTTTATTTATTTAGCCATGCTGATGATGCATACCAAAACCAATAAAACGGCAATGACAACCTTTGGTTATTCCATTGTTTACATCACTGTCTTATTTGCTGTGCTTCTTATCGATCATTATTTCTTTTATAGTTTATGACAGTCCGACACCACGCTCACTCCCCTACCCTTGAACATCCCTTTGCCGAATTTGTGCGTATTTTAGGCAAAGGTAAAAAAGGCTCTAGGCCTTTAACACAAGACGAAGCGCGTACTGCTATGCACATGATTGTGCAAGATGACGTCTTGCCAGTGCAATTAGGCGCATTTTTAATGTTAATGCGCGTTAAAGAAGAAACTCCTGAAGAATTGGCGGGGTTTGTTCAGGGCGTAAAATTAGCACTTAATTTGCCTTCGTATGTGTCAGTAGACTTAGATTGGTCATCGTATGCAGGCAAACGTCGCCATTTACCGTGGTTTTTATTAGCTGCTTTATTATTGGCTGAAAACAAAATTACTGTCTTTATGCATGGTAGCAGTGGTCATTCACCTAATCGCTTATACACAGAAACCGCGCTGGAAGCCTTGGGTTTACGCCCAGCAATGTGTTTAACCGAAGCGCAACAGCAACTTAACGATAGCCATTTTAGTTATTTGCCCTTGCAGCAGTTTTGCCCTGTCTTACATGACATTATTCAGTTACGCGCAGTTTTAGGTCTGCGTTCGCCTGTGCATAGTTTGGTTCGTTTATTAAATCCCTTCAATGCTCCCTGCAGTATTCAGGGCATTTTTCATCCTGGCTATCGTCCTATTCATCAACAGGCTGCGTGCTTATTACAGCAACCGCATACTGCCGTATTAAAAGGTGAAGGCGGCGAAACAGAGCGTAACCCTGATGTAGAGTGCTTAGTACAAAGTGTCCATGAGGGCGTTTTAAGTGATGAGCTATGGCCAGCCTTGTTTAGGCTTCGTCATAGCAAAGACGAACAACTTGACCCCTCGCGTTTAGCGCAAGTGTGGTCTGGTGAATGTACCGATGACTTTGCTGTAGCGTCGGTTATTGGAACGGTTGCCATTGCCTTGAAATTACTTAAACGCGTCTCTACACAACAGCAGGCTCATGCCTTAGCACAGCAGTATTGGGCACAACGCAACACACAAAAATTTTTGGAATAAATATCATGTCCACCTCTATTAATACCTTATGCAAAGAGTTGACTGTAGGTGTCTATGTTATTGGTGTAGCGCATCAAGAACGCTTACATGCTTTTACTGCCGCCTGGGTAATGCAAGTTTCTTTTAATCCGCCTTTATTAGCCCTTAGCATTAATCCACACCATTATTCCTATGCACTGTTAGCGGCTGGACGAAAGTGCTCAGTGAATGTCTTAGGTCAGCAACACCTTGCTCTTGCCGAGCATTTTGGTCGTTCTCACACTGGCAATAAAATGGCTGGCTTTCGCTGGCAGACCGCCGTCACTGGTGCGCCCATTTTATCTGATTGCTTGACTTATTTTGATTGCACAGTAAGCCATTTCACTGAGGCAGGTGATCATCAGCTAGCAATATGTGAAATAATTGCCGCACAGCGACTCTCATCTGAGCGTCCGCTGCTTTATCATGAAACCGACACGATGGATAAGGCACACACGCTTTATCCGTCATAGTCCACTTAATTACCCCGACTTAACGCCGAGACTGTTACCCATGACCTTAGCCATTCAAGATTACGCCTTACTCGATGATGCTCAATGTGACGCCAGAATTACTGCTGCCAAAGCTTCCTTAGGCAAGCGTTGTGTGATTTTAGGGCACCATTATCAACGCGATGAAGTTTTTAAACACGCTGATTTTACTGGTGATTCGCTTAAACTTTCGCGTAATGCTGCCAACGCAGATGCCGAATTTATCGTCTTTTGTGGCGTGCATTTTATGGCCGAAGTGGCGGATGTTTTATCGCGCCCCGAACAACGCGTTATACTCCCAGATTTAGCCGCTGGTTGCTCGATGGCGGATATGGCAAATTTACATAAAGTGCAGCAATGTTGGACGGAATTAAGTCAAATTATTGATGCAGACACCGACGTTACACCAGTCACCTATATTAACTCCGCAGCTGATTTAAAAGCCTTTTGCGGCGCACACCAAGGCATTGTGTGTACATCTTCTAATGCACAAAAGATTTTAGCGTGGAGTTTTGCGCAACGTGAAAAAGTGCTGTTCTTTCCTGACCAACATTTAGGCAGAAATACGGGCTTTCGCATGGGTATTCCTCTTGAGCAAATGGTTGTATGGGATTTTACTCAACCTTTTGGGGGCTTAACGGCTAAACAAATCCATAACGCTAAAATTATTTTGTGGCAAGGACATTGTTCGGTTCATCAAGCCTTTAAAGCCGAACATATTGATGCATTTTTGACACGCTTCCCTGAAACACAGGTTATTGCGCACCCTGAGGCAAGTTTCGAGGTGTGTGAAAAAGCACAATTTATTGGCTCAACTGAATATATTCTTAGCACTATTCGTGCAGCAGAAGCCAACACGCGCTGGCTGGTAGCCACTGAACTAAACTTAGTAAACCGCTTACATGAAGAATGTAAACACGAAGGTAAAAACGTGCATTTTATGTCGCCGTATTTATCAATGTGTTCAACCATGTTTAGAACAGATCCACAACATTTAGCGTGGGTCTTAGAAAATCTTGTTGAGGGTCAGGTGATTAATCAAATCATTGTACCAAGTAACGAAGCCCTGCTTGCTAAACTCGCATTAAATAGAATGTTGGACGTAAGCTAATCAGTATTTCATTTATTTACGTTATCCTGCGACACATAAACAACCACTTCTTATAAAAAACTGTGCTGAGCTCAAGCCATAAAAATAGACTCTATCATGACCATGACCAACGCTGAATTATCCATCTTACATACTCATTTACATGCCGCCTCACGGTTTTTAGAATTTGGGGCGGGGGCAAGTACACTTTATGCCGCAAGCGTGCCCTGCATTCAACAGATTGATTCAGTGGAATCTTCTAAAAATTTTATTAATGATAACTTAAAACCTCATCCTGTTATTTGTGATGCCTTAACCTTAGGTAAATTACAGTTTCATGTTATTGATATTGGCACGACTTCTTTTTGGGGTTACCCCACTGATTTTATTTTTAAAAAACATCGATGGCCCAATTATTCTTTTAGTGTTTTTACCAAAAAAAGCGAACACGACTTAGTCTTAATTGATGGACGTTTTAGAGTGGCGTGTACCCTTAACTGCATTCTTAACACCCCTGATGATTGCACAATTATCATCCACGATTTTTGGAATCGTCCTGATTACCATAGTGTATTAGCCTTTTTAGAGGTTCAGGACAAAGCCGATACGCTGGGGGTTTTTGTTAAGAAAAAGGCTATTGATCGCACTAAAATATTAGCATTGATAAAAAAATATCAGTATGAACCTAGGTAAATATTTGTTTAGGCTTTGCGATATGGTTTACCGTTATGGCATAAACCACTCAGCATTTTACGGTGATGAATTCAGTAGTTTTGAAAAGACAGGCGCACAATTTAAAAAAGGGTATCTCCCAACGATGCCGATGCGTGCTTTCGTCCTTGAACCAGCGGTTCAAGTGGGGACACGGCTTGTCAATTAGGCTTCTCGCAAAGAACGAGCATGCACACCAAAACAAACATCAGTCCCCGAGGGTAATACAGGTTCAGGAAACACCCAGCACACTGTCGCACACCACAGGAGATACAGTGCAATAGTTTAGCCTGTCACGCACTGGTTTTTAAACCGTTTTATTTTTTTGTTACGCCTCTGCACACGTATAATTGATAATTTAGTGCGAATAATTGCATATTTTTTACGATATTTCATTATGATAGCGCGTGTCATGCACTACACTTTTAATATGGTTTAGAAGCGTAAATAGTTTAAAAAAGCATTTTTTTAACTGTTTTAGCCGCGTGCATCACTATACATCGTGTATATTTATTGTTATTTTAATCAACCTCATTATGGGCATATTGATAGGACGATTAGCCGACTTTGCCCAGCAAATGGCTTGCTGTACTGCACATAAAATAGCGACACTAAGCAGCTAAATACGCTATCGCTATTGCAACAATTTTTACGTCGGGTTTTAACTGCGTAAAGTCAGTTATAACTTCTGAGCCTAATCATGTGGTCTGTCTTTTGTCGAAGGACGAAGCAGACATGACTAAAACTTAAAGATACTCATATTGCTGTTTGAACCCATTTTAAAATCAAGGAAAACCCTCATGAAATCTAAGCGTTTACTTTATTCATCGCTACTTTTAAGCGTGGCTGTTAGCAGCTTATTAAATGGCTGTTCATCAACAAGCACTGATCCTTATAGTGGTTGGAATCATGGTGCACAAACGTTTAATGATGGTTTAGATAAGGTGCTTATCAAACCTTTAGCGCAAGGCTATCAATGGCTAACACCTGATTTTGTTGATCATGGCGTAACTAATTTTTTCAGTAATATGAATGATATAGGCGTTGCATTTAATGATTTACTTCAGCTTAAAATGCAGCAAAGCGGCATGGATGCTAGTCGTTTTTTAATTAACACCACGGTTGGTGTGGGCGGTGTAATGGATATTGCTAATAAATTCGACTTACCTAAACATCATGAAGATTTTGGTCAAACCTTAGGTGTGTGGGGCGTATCAGCAGGCTCGTATTTAATCCTTCCGGTGTTTGGCCCAAGTTCACCTAGAGACACTTTGGGCTTAATTGGTGATGCCTTACTTAATCCTTTAACGTATGTTTCTTTTATCGGAGGCACCGCCAGCGCTGTCACTGCGGGCTCAAAATTACTTGATGTTACCGATATGCGTGCGACGGCATTACAAACTGAAAAAGTTGTTAATGAAGCCACCATTAATAAAGATCGTTATGAATTTATTAAAGAAGCCTATCAACAACGTCGTCATTATTTAGAAACTGATGGTAAGGTCTCAGACGACAATGCTATTGAGCTAGAACTGGAAGAGAATATGAATGACTCTTCTGGTAACAGCGTACCTGCTCAGGGCGTTCAGGGGGCTAAAGAAGAAACCAGTACGCATCAGTTAACAATATCCTCACCAGAGTAATTGTTAATATCGTTATAGAGACTGTGAAAGTATTCTTTTTATTCCCCCTCATTCGACCCGCTCATGACAGGTCTTTCGATAAACTCATGACAGGCTTAATCCCCCTTTTCAAAAGGGGAAGTTAAAATCATAATACTTTGACAGCCTCTATAGCATAAGCAGTTGAGTTTTCGATTGTTGGCTACCTTACCTCCAGCCTCTTGTGCAAAATTATCGGGAAAGCTGAGTCAATAGTAGCGACCACAACACTGACCGTGTTGAAGTTATAGTTAAATAAATTGTTTTTTACCCTATTCTTAACTCAGTTACGCGATGTTCTGCTTTGTTTGACTCGCATGAAGGATAATATTTCATCCAGTCTGCAATCCCTTTTATAATGACTGACTTTTTGAACACTTGCCGCACTCCTTTTCATGACCAAACTCATTACCCAACTCTGCACCAGTGGACAACAACTACTTTTATGTGGGGGACTTAAAGGCTTAGAAAAAGAAAGTTTACGCATCACCAAACATGGCGAAATTGCTCAAACAACTCACCCGCTCGCCTTAGGTTCGGCCTTAACTCATCCTACCATCACTACTGATTATTCTGAGGCTCTTATTGAGCTAATTACCCCACCGTATCCACATATCCACGACACACTCGCTGATTTGCACCACCATCATCAGTTTGTTTATCAGCATCTTGACGCTGAGCTATTACTCGCGGTCAGCATGCCCTGTGGTATCGAAGGCGATGAAAGCGTTCGCATTGCAGACTATGGTAATTCTAATATTGGCCGTATGAAACATGTGTATCGCCATGGTTTATGGCATCGCTATGGTCGAACAATGCAAGCCATTGCAGGCATTCATTTTAATTATTCTGTGCCTGACGCTTTATGGCCAGTGTTACATCAACTGACTAAGTGTACTGACAGTTTAGATGACTTTATTTCAAGCCGTTATTTTGCCTTAATCCGTAATTTTCAGCGTATTGGTTGGATAGTTTTATATTTGTTTGGTGCGTCACCCGCACTGTGTAAGCAATTCTTTAATAGCCGTCCTGAACTCATTGACCAATTTGAACGTTTTGATGAACATACCTTGTATCATCCCTATGCAACCTCTTTGCGCATGAGTGATATTGGCTACAAAAGTCAAAATCAAGCTAAATTAAATATCAATTACAACAGCTTAGGCGCGTATGTTGACAGCTTAACTGAGGCTATCTCAACACCTTATGCAGAGTATGAAAAAATTGGTATTGTGGTGGATGGCACTTATAAACAATTAAACAGTCATCTATTGCAAATTGAAAACGAGTTTTACAGTACGATTAGGCCTAAGCAAATTACCCATTCATGCGAAAAACCCACCGTCGCCTTAAAGCGTCGTGGGGTGCGTTATGTAGAAATGCGTTCGCTAGATTTAGATCCTTTTTTACCTTTAGGCATTGATGAAACTAAAGCCTGTTTTATTGAAGCCTTATTACTAACCTGCTTATTAACAGATAGCCCCTTGTTTACTGAACATGATGAACGTATCAATAACACCAACCAATTACTGGTTGCTAATGAAGGTAGAAAACCTGGCGTGTTATTGCAGAAAAATAATCACAGTATTTCATTAACCGATTGGGCACAGGAAATCATCGCCAGTATGACGCCGATTTGTCAAATCTTGGATACTCAGGAAGCCCAGCAACCGTATCAACACGCTTTACAGATCGCCCAGCAATGTGTGACCCATCCTGAACTAACGCCGTCCGCGCGTTTAATAAAAGAAATGCAAATGGAAGCAATGTGTTTTGGCTCGTTTGCATTAAAACATTCCTTAGCTAATGCAGACTATTTTAGCTCGCGCCCCTTAGATGCCGCAAAAAACCAGTATTATCACGATTTAGCACAGCAATCACACCAACAACAATCGGCACTTGAAGCGCAGTCAGAACCACCCTTTGATCAATTTTTAACTGCCTATTTTTCGCAAACTTGCTCGTAAAATAATGAATTCAATAGACATTACCGCCTTACAACAAGAATTAAAAGATAAAAAGCCACGGGCTATTTTAAGTAAAGCCTTAAGCTTGGTTGACTCAATTGCCCTATCCTTCAGTGGTGCAGAAGATGTAATACTCATTGATTTAGCACTCACCATAAAAAAAGACCTTGCAGTGTTTTGCTTAGATACCGGACGTTTACATCCAGAAACCTATCGTTTTATTGACAATGTAGCTAAGCATTATGGCATCACTATCGAAATACTTACGCCAGACCGTACCTATTTAGACCCCTTTGTAAAAGCAAAAGGTTTGTTTAGTTTTTATCAAGATGGCCATCATGAATGCTGTGGTTTACGCAAAGTTGAGCCGTTAAAAACTAAATTAGCCCAGCTTGAAGCGTGGATTACTGGACAGCGCAAAGATCAAAGTATCGATACACGTCAGCATCTCCCAGAAGTGCAATGGGATACTACCTTTGGCAGCGAAACCAAACCCTTAATCAAATTTAATCCTTTAGTAAACTGGAATTCAGCACAAGTTTGGGATTATATTCACGCCTATCAGGTTCCTTTTAATCCCTTGCATCAACAAGGTTTTGTCAGCATTGGCTGTGAACCCTGTACACGCGCTATTTTACCAAATGAACATGAGCGAGCAGGACGCTGGTGGTGGGAAGCTGAAACCAAAAAAGAATGTGGCTTACATGCTGGAAATATCAATCCTCTCCCATACTCACAGGCTTAAGCAATGGCATGGTTATTATTATTTGCTGCAGGTATCGTAGAAATTGGTTTTGCGTTAAGTCTTAAATTTAACGAAGGCTTTACTAAATTAATCCCTAGTTTAGCAACAGTGGTGCTTGGTGGAGGGAGTTTTTATTTGTTAGTGCTGGCAATTAAACACTTACCTTTAGGCACCGCTTATGCAGTATGGACAGGCATGGGCGCGGTGGGTGTTGCCCTTGCTGGTATTTTTTTATTTAAAGAATCAGCAGATTATTATCGTTTACTATCCATTGCCTTGGTTATTTTAGGCATTATTGGCTTAAAGCTTACGGACACAAATTAATGTTGCATTTGGTTTATCAATCGCCCCTACAGGTGCAATTATTAGCACGTATCAGTGCCGAAGATGATGTGATTTTTTTGAGCACAGCATGCTTTGATCTTTTGCAAAACAGTGTTTTTAGTCAACAGTTAAGCGCTTACGCAAGCCCCATTAATTGTTATGCCTTAGTCGATGATCTTGCCGAAAGAGGTTTAATGAGTGCCGCCTTACACCCTGCCATTACTTTAATTAGTTACGCAGAATGGGTTGAGCTTAGCGTAAAAAACGCCACTATTTTGTCATGGAATTAGTGCTACAGCAGCACCCACTGACGTTGACAGAGCATGGTTTTTTAATCAACCATGCAGACTGGAATGAAACGATTGCACAGACCTTAGCTGAGCAAGCGAAGATTGAATTACAGGCCGCGCATTGGGAATTGATTTGGTTTATTAGAAAGTATTATTTTACTTACCAACATTTACCCAATACCCGTGTCTTTACAAAAGCCGTTGCTAAACAGTTGGGCGAAGAAAAAGGCAATAGCATTTATTTGCAACGCTTATTTCCTAGTAGTCCATTAAAATTAATCTGTAAAATTGCAGGCTTACCCAAGCCACCTAATTGTTTGTAGACACCTAGCACAGCGGCCATTAATTTTATAAAAGTTAATGCAACTAAGGCGTAAACCAGCCCTACACTTCTCTCAACAAAGAAGGGATGGCATGATTACAACCACGCCCACACCTCTACATTGCGCTTAACGTAATGGCATTGACATTATGTTTTATTAAAAACTATCACTATCTTATGAAAATACTTAATTTACACTTTAAAAACATTAAGTCATTCGCTGGCGAACATCAGATTAATTTTGAACAAGCGCCGTTTATAAAAACAGGTGTTTTTGCTATCACGGGTGCAAATGGCGCGGGTAAATCAAGTATTTTAGATGCGATTACTTTAGGCTTATATGGTGAAACTTTTCGCTTTGAAAATCCTGCCCACTTCGTCATTACCCAACAAACTACCGAGGCGTTTTCGTTTGTTGACTTTGCTTTAGATAATGAACGCTATCAAGCCCAATGGCTTGTGCATACGCTTGATGCTCAAGACCCTAATGCCGAACTAAACGTCACCATGCGTCTACTACGTCAATCAGATGGTGTTGAACTAGCCAACTCTGCTCCTGACGTGTGCGCTCAGATTACCGCCTTAACCGGTATGAATTTCAGAAATTTCAGCCGTTCTATGTTGCTTGCACAAGGCGATTTTTCAGCCTTTTTAAATGCCTTAGATAATGAGCGCATGGACATTTTGGAGCACATTGTTGGTAATGATATTTATCAAGAATATACCAAAGAGCTTACGGATAAAGTCACCAAAGCCAAGCTGGACATGGCACATATTGAGGAAGAATTAGCGTGTTATCAGCCGATGGATGCCAACACACTACATGCTTTGCAAGAAGATTTAGCTGATTATCAGGAACAGTATAGCGAGTTACAACAACAACGTAATCAGCGTAAACAGCAAAAAACGGCACTGGATACACGGGCAAATGTAGAGCAAAAATTAAGCGTTCAGCAGCGTGCCCTAGAAAATCTTACTGTAAAAATTAACACCCTTGAAGACAGCTTAAGCGCATTACGCGCATTAGAAGCCGCGCAATTGTTTACAGAAGTGTTGACCGAGCGTGATGACACCAAGCGTTTAATTAAGCAAAGCCAACAAGGTGTTGCGCAATTAGACAATGAGTGCACACGCTTACAGCAACAATGGGGTGATGTTATTGCTTTACCCGCTACGGCGGCTCATGAGCTAGATAGCGTTACCCAAAAACAACAACGCGCCACACTACACGACAGCTTAGTTAATTACCAAGTAGACCGACAAGCTGAAGAAGTCGTACGGCAAGCGCTATCAATTCAGTACACTGAAAAACTAACGGCTATTGCTGAACAAGAAACGTGGTTACTTGAGCATCAATCAGAAAATGCGTTATTGGCACACTTCCCAGAAACGGCTCAATTAAAAAAATTACGTGCCGAACTCAATGATCGGCATGCGCAACATACAGCCTGCGCTAAAGACCTTAAACACACTCAAGCGGCACTTGCCTCGACCACCGTCACACTAGAAAAAGCCAACACGAAAACGCAGCAATTACACGCCTCGCTGAATGCGCAAGAGCTTAGCTTACACGCTTTAACAAAGGATATTTCCGCCGAGGCACTAGACAGTTTAAAAGCCGAACAAATAGAACGGATCGCTAGTTTTCAGCAATGGTATGACTTAGCGAAGTCATATAAAAAAGTTACCAAATCAAACGTTTCTTGGTGGTCATTCTTAACCAACACCGATGCCGAACACGACGACGTAGAAGCATTAAGCAATGAATTAAAGGCCTTAACACTAAGCCTGCACCAAGAAGAAAATATCAAATTGGTCTTAGATGAAGTCGTCACACGTGAGTCGCTCTTAAAACGACTAGCACCAGAACGTCAGCATTTAGATACGGGCAAACCTTGTCATCTTTGTGGTGCTACAGATCATCCTTTTATCACGCAGGCTCCTGCCTTGACTAATTCTAGTCAAGCCTTACATGATCAAAAAATCAAAATTAAAACCTTAGAAGAGACGGCTTCAAGCCTACAACACCGCATTACTCAGGCGCAAAATTGGGCAGAAAAAAATACCACCACATCATTACAATTAGCGCAGATTAAAGCTCGCTGGCTGAGCTTAAGTAATCGTTTAAATATAACGACCACAGCATTAAGCATTAATCATTTACCCCAAATACGTGAGTTGCTTAACGCCCAACATAACGAACTCAAAGCCATTGAAAAACTGCAAAGCCAATATAAAAACAACACCGCTCGCCACGTAAAATTAACTGAAGCGCTCGCTCACCAACAGACACTAAACAATAATGCAACGACCCAACTCAACCAATTGCAACACACACTAGCACAGCATCAACAGCGTTATCTTGAGCTAGACAGCCAGTTACAGGCACTGCAAACAGAAGAGCAGCAATTAAGCGAAACGGTTCTAAAGCAATTAACAATATTGGGCGAAACAATGCCCAGTAAGGGTAAAGAAGAGGTATTTTTTGAACGCCTAAATGAACGACGTCACACTTTTCAGGAAGTCGAAATAAAGAAAAAAAGTCTCACTGAAGACTTGCCTATAATCACTGCCAAAATACACAAAAGTGAGCAGGAAATTAATCGCTATGACCAGCTAATTTCTGAGACCAATCAACAAATTGAAGCTCAAGAGCGCGTGCTTTTACAACTAGCTTACCAAGAATTAGTCGCGCAACGAACAGCGCAACACGCCCACCTTAACCAACTTGAAGCCAGCTTAACCACAATTAATCAAAGCCTACAAGAAAGATTAGATGTAAGTCCATTTGCTACGTTGACGGAACTTGAGAATGCTCGGCAACGCTTAGCAAACCAAGAAAAAATACAGGCAGATAAGGCCGCGCTACAACAAGAATACAGTGTCATGGCTGAAAAATATGCCCGTCAACAAACAGAACTGGCCACACAATTTGCTGAATTACCTGACACCTTATCCCGTGAAGAGCTTGATGAGGCGTTAAAACAACTCAATGAAAAAATGCTTATTGTAGAAATGGAACGCCAACGCTTAGAAAAATCAGTCAAACAAGAAGCGCAAGCATTGCACACTTATCAAGCCATTGCTCAGCAACACGCCAAACAACAAGCACTGTTAGCACCCTTATTAGATGACGTTGAAGACCTTAGCAGCAGCGCAGGAATTAACGTAAGACGCCGCGTACAGCATCAGCTTGCGCAACAATTATTAGGCAAAGCCAATCAAATATTAGAAAAAATAAGTGGCCGCTATTATTTACATCAAGCCGACAGTGAGCAAGGTTTAGCCCTTGAAATTGAAGACACTAAACAAGCACATAGTCGCCGTTTACCCAAAACGTTGTCAGGCGGTGAAAGCTTTATCGTGAGTTTGGCCTTAGCTCTAGGTTTAGCCGAATTAGCCAATAATGGACATTCTGTAGATTCCTTGTTTATTGATGAAGGCTTTGGCAATTTAGATGCTGAATCCTTATATATTGTGATTTCTGCATTAGAACGCTTACCTGCGCAAGGCAAAACCGTTGGCGTTATTTCGCACGTTGAGGCTGTTCAAAAACGCATTAAGGCACAAATAAAAGTCATTAAAAAACCCAATGGCTACGGCGAATTAAAACGCGTGTAAAGCCTTAACAAAAAGCGTTACTTCAGCTTTTCAACAGGTGCTAGCCTTGGCTGCCAGCACCCTTTACAGCATTGTTATCGTTATGACACAGCAGGCACTCATAGAACAATTTATTGATACAATTTGGCTGGAGCAAGGCTTAGCAAAAAATACTTTAATGGCGTATCGAAGTGATCTTACGCAGTTTTCTCAGTGGTTAGCTGAGGCGAATATGCTTGCAGTAGACTCAGGACAGCTTAGTCAATTTATGGCTTATCTGTATAAACAAGGCGCAAGTAATCGCACTGCCGCACGTGCCTTATCAAGTTTACGACGCTTTTATGGCTATTTATTACGAGAAAACCTTGTCGCAGTTGACCCTACTGCGTGCATCGATGCTCCCTTTATTGGACGCAGTTTGCCGTCGACCTTGTCTGAACAGGATGTTGAAAGCTTACTCAATGCTCCTGATGAAGCAACTGTATTGGGCTTACGCGATAAAGCCATGTTGGAAATGTTATATGCCACAGGACTTAGAGTTTCTGAATTAATTGAGTTAAAGTTTGAAAATATCAACTTACGACAAGGCTTACTTAGCATCACGGGTAAAGGTAATAAAGATCGCATCGTACCGGTTGGCGAGGAAGCCATTGCGTGGCTGGAAAAATATCTAACTCAGGGACGCCATCAACTATTAGGTGCACGGCCATGTAAGCATTTATTTGTAACCAATCGAGCCAGCGGCATGAGCAGACAAAGTTTCTGGTATCTTATTAAACGTTATGCCAAAAAAGCGCATATTGACAAAGAATTATCGCCGCATACACTACGCCATGCTTTTGCTACCCATTTACTCAATCATGGTGCAGATTTACGCGTTGTACAATTATTGCTAGGACATTCTGACTTATCATCCACACAAATTTATACTCATGTTGCCAGCGCTAGATTAGCTGAGTTACATGCCAAATATCATCCACGAGGTTAACTAACTATGTCATCACTTATTCATCCAACTGCGTGTATTTCTGAGGCGTGTCATCTGGGCGAAAACGTCAAAATTGGCCCTTTTGTCGTGATCGAAGCCAATGCACACATCGGTGATAACTGCATTATTGATGCCCATTCAGTCATTCATTCCCATGTAATTATGGGCGCTAATAATCACTTGCATCCACATGTAGTGTTGGGTGGACTCCCTCAAGATACGCGTTTTAAAGAAGAAACCCCGTCCTTATTACGCATTGGCGAGGGCAACGTGTTTCGAGAAGGCTTTACTGCGCATCGTGCCGCCACAGAAAACGCAGTCACACTGATTGGATCGCAATGTTATTTTATGAATAATAGTCATGTAGCTCATGATTGCAGCATTGGTGATGCCACTATTTTTGCCAATAATGTTGCCATTGGTGGCTTTGTCGAAATTGGCGATCATGTGTTCATGGGCGGTGGCGCAGTTGTTCATCAATTTTGTCGCATTGGCGCTTTTGCCATGGTGCGCGGCAACTCTGGCTTATCAATGGATGCCTTACCTTATATGCTGATTGGTGGTTCACCGGGTCGGCATTACAAATTAAATACCGTGGGACTTAAACGCGCAGGCATTACAGGTGAAAAATACAAAGTATTAACGCAAGCATTACGCTTGTTAAGGATAAAACAGAGCTTGGATATTTTGCCTCAGACGGATGAAATAAAATATTTGAACGTTTGGATGACAATGAAATCAAAACGTGGCATACATGGTTTCATTGACACCACCGTATAATACGCACACCTTCACAACAAAAAAATATAGAAGATAATCATGACAACAGCGTATTTGAAACGACTATTAATCAGCCTAATGTTATTAAGCACCGTCACGACAGTAGCTGCGAAAACGCCCTTGCGTCTTGGCGTGCTCATGACCGGAACCTTAGGCTGGGAAATACCTGCATTACAACAGCTGCACTTAACTAATGTTGACATCGTGGTGCATCCCTTAGCCCAACCTGAGGCGGGTAAAATTGCCTTACAATCAGGTGCAGTAGATATGATTGTTACGGATTGGATTTGGGTGGCTCGTTTACGTGCTACGGGTTCAGATTTAACGTTTTATCCTTATTCTCAGGCGTCAGGTGCATTATTGGTGCCAGAAAAAAGTGCCATTCATGAGCTTGCTGACTTAACGGGCAAGCGTTTAGGAATCGTTGGGGGGGATTTAGATAAAAACTGGTTGTTACTTCAAGCATTAGGTTTGCAAGCTAAGATTAATTTGGCTGATAGCGTTGAAAAAACCTTTGCTGCCCCACCATTGCTTAACGAACAACTGAAAAAAAATCGCCTCGATGCCTTATTAACATATTGGAATTTTGCCGTGCCTTTAGAATTAGCGGGCTATCGACAGCTTATCGATGGTCAGGGCATACAACAAAAATTAGGTATTACCGAAGCAGTTCCCACCTTAGGCTTTGTCTTTAAGGATGCCTTTGCCAACAAACATCCTGAAGCAATACAAGAATTTTTTGCTGCAAGCAGCAAGGTGAAACAGCAATTATGTACTTCCGATACCGACTGGCAACACGCATTGCCTGTTATTAAGGTCACGAATAGCCAGGAATTAATTCTGTTACGCCAACGTTATTGCCAAGGTCAAATTACTCAGTGGGGTGCCGCCGAAAAAGCTTCTGCGCAGCGGATGTTCACTTTGTTACGGACACTCAGTCAGCAGCACCTCACTGGCGCATCTGAAACCATTCCAGCGGGAACCTTTTGGGCACAAGAAAATTAAAACTATTTTAAGCATAGTGAATAAGTCTTTACCTTGGCTGTCTTTTTTTAGCTTACTCACACTCTGGCAAGGCTGCGCAATGTTGGTGAACAACGCAGTGTTACCAGCGCCTGCACAGGTTTTTTGGGTGTTTATTGAGGCCGTGCAATCGGGACAACTGCCTCATCATTTAGGCATAACACTGTGTCGATTAATCGTCAGTTTTATCGTCGCCATGACGCTAGGCATTATTATTGGCTATAGCTTAGGACGTTCAGCGACGGCTAATCGATTTTTTGATCATTGGGTGATTATTTTTTTAAACATACCCGCCTTAGTCACTATTATTTTATGTTATGTCTGGTTTGGTTTAAATGAAATGGCGGCACTGCTTGCAGTAGTCATTAACAAATTACCCAATGTGATTGTTATTATCAGAGAAGGTGTCAGAGCACTCGATCAGGAGTTATTAGCAATGGCGACATGTTATCGCTTGCGGCGTTGGGTAGTCTTCAGACACGTCATTCTGCCACAGCTACATCCTTTCATCATGACTGCCACGCGCTCTGGCTTATCGTTAACATGGAAAATTATTTTAGTGGTTGAATTACTTGGTCGCAGTGACGGCGTTGGTTTTCAATTGCATACCTTTTTTCAATTATTTGATGTGGCCAGTATTCTTGCTTACACCATCGCCTTTGTTGTCGTGGTGCAACTACTTGAATGGGGCGTACTTCGCCCCTTGGATCGACGCTCAGTAAAGTGGCGTAGATGAATAACTTAAGCATTTGTGTGCAAGCCAAACACTTTCCCGCCGTGGGCAAAGCACTGCCAAAATGTGCCATAGCTGACTTATCTATGTCCGTGCAAGCAGGTGAATTTGTCTGTTTAATCGGCCCGTCAGGCTGTGGAAAAACCACTTTATTAAATATTATCGCTGGCGTAGATACGCAGTTTACGGGAAATATCAGCTACAGTGGCAAAGCCGTGTTGCCTAAAATAGGCGTAGTTTTCCAACAACCACGCTTATTAGCATGGCGAACCGTGCGCGAAAATATTGACCTTGTCTTGGCTAATCCAAGCGCATCTGCACACAGTGTTGATGAATTATTGGCCTTGATGAACTTAACTGACGTGCAGCATGTCTATCCAGAACGCTTATCCTTGGGGATGAGTCGACGCGTAGCGATTATTCGCGCCTTTGCTATTGCGCCCGAAGTGTTATTAATGGATGAGCCTTTTGTGTCCTTAGATATTCCCGCAGCAAGGCAGGTGCGCGAAGCCTTACTTAGCTTATGGCTGCATCGACCACATAGCGTTATATTTGTCAGTCACGATTTGCGAGAAGCCATTGCCTTAGCTGATCGTATCCTTTTTTTATCATCCTCACCCATGCACGTAATTTCTGAAGTTAAAGTCACCATCCCACGAAATATACGCAATGATGAACACGTAATTAACGCGTTTAGAGAACAATTAAAGCATGAACTTCCGCACCTGCACGCATTATTTTAAGCCATGTAAGGCTGATAAAACGGTTGCGAATTTAATTAAAATATTCGATACTTCAAAGGCACTTGAAGGCACAATCTTAAAAAATAACGAGACACCAGGAGAACGTATTACTATGAAAAAAACACTTTTGTCAGCAACACTGCTGACACTATCCTTAGTAAATCCACTCATTGCAACGGCTGCAAGCAATGATAAATACCCCGCTGCTAATTTTTCACCTAGCGTTATTTACCTTGATAAGGATGTCACGCTATCAGAAATCACCACCAGTTTTGATCCAAAATATCCCGCCGCGACATTTCAGCCTACGGTCGTTTATGCGGATAATGACTTAATCCAACAAACTGAACAAAAATTTGATCCAAAATATCCAGCCGCTTATTTCAAACCAAAAGTTATTTATCCATAAACAGATACATCATTCTCATACTTTACATGAGAATGTTTAGCTTATGCCTTACTGCTTGAGGGCAACTCTTTTTAGGTGAGGGCATAAAGGTAACAACGTCAGCAACCTCGTCGTTTACGGCGAGGCAATCCACCGACTCTGCTAGCCATCTGCGGATATCACTAGCAGAGCGTATAACCTAGACTAATCACCATATAACTCCGTCAGCCGACGATAATTTTACTCAACTAACAATGACCTATTAACGTAGTTCACACTATAACACCACCACTTTATGCGATCATATTTACTGTTTATTGCACTCAATACACTTTGCTGCACTGCCTATGCAGCAGCAGACATCAACCAAAAATACTGTGTTGATAGTAAAACAACGCAAGAATTTATCAAATTATTGACCGATCATCCTCACGATACCGGCATCGTGCGTTTAGTTGCACTTAAAGAAGGCTTGTGTAACATGATTAATCAGCACCACGTTTCTATACACATCGCTAATCAATTATGGGATACAGAACGACAAAAGATGTTCTTAGAACGCACCAAAAGAAATCTTAATCGCTTTAGTGAATAGATCATTATTTAAATCCCCGCTAAACTGTTTTATAGCATTGTGGCGGTGGCTATAAAGCCTTATTGATACGAGCTGTGTGTTATTTACTTACCTTCAATAATTGCGCGCGCCACCATTCGTTGCTCTGGCGTGCCTTTTTCAAAAACTTCAAAAGCAATTTTTTGAGCGGCTTCTAAGTCTCCTTTGTCAATATGTGCGATGGCTAAATCTAACTTGGTTTCTAAAACTTCAAAATCTACTGTTTCTGCAACAGATGACAGTGTTAATTCCACGTCTGCTTCAGGATCATTTAAACTTATAAAAAAAGCATCCTCATTAAAGGATTCAGTTAACGTCAACTCAGGAGCTCTGTCTGTTTGTGTATGATCCGTAGTCTCAAGCGTAAAATCAATGACATGGAATGAATCATCTAATTCATCTATTAACACTGCTGCTGGGACAGCGTCTTGAGCTTTGGTGGCTACATCATTAAATTCAAGTGTTTCGTGTAGTGCTAAGCTTGAGTCCTTTGTCTCAACATACTCTGTTAATAACTGGGGCTCTAAAGGTAAGCCAACTTCATCTTCTGTTTTTGACATGGCAAAAAAATCTTCTAACGATGTCATATCAAAACGCGTTTCTTCAATAGCAGGAGACGTTACGTTAACGTGCTCGGACGCAGGTTCAGCAGCGTGTGGCGTAGCCCCCCCCTTGGCAAGATGTGCAAATAAGGAATGCTGAGCACTCACTTCACAGCCCATATTTTCAACTTTGTGCCAAAAAAGTGTATCTGTGTGCTGACCTATAACGGCTAATTCTTCAGCGTACTCGGCAAACGCATTACCCTGATTAGTTGTATAAAATATTTCCAATAACTTAAGCTTATAGTCAGCATTGTCATCATGTTCATCAATTAATCTACGCATAAGCTTTTCAGCTTGCTGATGATTGCCATACGCCAAATAAACATCTACTTCTGCTAATGGATCAAGCTGCCCTTGATCGGTATTTAACAAGTGATTTTCTTCAGAATTATCCTGCTCGATAAGCGTAGTTGAAACAGATTCAGGAACCATTTGTGTTGCTTCGGGCGGTGCAAAAAATTGTTCAGCCCCTTTATCTACCTGTTTAACAACCGCCAATTGTTGTTGGCGTTGACGCCACCCAAACCACCCTAAGCCTGCTAAAGCAAGCATGCCCAGCGCACTGATAGCAAACAAATATCCTCCACCTTCTTGGCTGCTGGCATTAGCGCCATTAACCGACTCGTGTGCTGAGGTAGAGTTAACAATGTGTGGCTTAACAGAAGCTATTAGCTGCTGTGTCGCGACAATCTTATCAACTGGCGGTGATGTTTGATTTTGTTGCGCAGCGGCTAAATTACTCGCACCTAATTTATACTGTAATGCCGTCAACTGTGCATCTTTAGCTTGCAAAGCTGCTTGTAAGGAAATTACACGCTGCTCCAGCGCGGTAATTTTTGTATATTGATTTGCCAATTCAGTAGCTGAATTTTCTGTGGCATGTAAGCTAGTTTCAGGTGCGGATAAGGTTAATTTATTTCCTAGTGCTGTCGGATTTATTATTGGCTCAGAAGACGGTTCGGGCGTTTTGTTTTGAAACGCACTGACTTGTTCAGCAACGGCTTGCTTAGCTTGCTCGTAGGGTATTTTTAAAATATGTGCTTGACTCGGAATATTAAGCGTTTGTCCTACTGATAAGGCGTTTAAATTTTTACGATAAAAGGCGTGTGGATTATGTTCATATAAGGCAATTTCCAATTGTTCAATAGAAATATCAGTGCCTTTTGCTAAGCGTTTGGCTATCTGTAATAAACTTTCACCGTTGACAGTTGGACCAAACTTTCTTTTACTTAGTTGCCGCGATGTTTTTGATGCTTTTAATTTAGTGACAGGGATTTGAGCAGGATTAACACCTGAATCAGCCTGTGGCTGAAATGGTGTGGGCGCATAGGACTCGGGGGGATCAAGCAATAACGTAAACTCTCGCTGCACATGACGTCTACCTGAGTCAATCGTCAGTAAAAAATTGAGCACGGGCTCTTTAATTACCTGCGTTGAAGTGACGTTAATGCTTGGTTTAGCATGGTTAGTGTGTACTGCAAAATGCACATGAGCTAATTCTGCATTCCAGAGAATACCCGCTTCTTCATGGCGTTTAGAGGAGGCTATCGCAACGCTGATTTGGGTCAGTTGTTCGCCTTCGTTAAGTGTTAAGGGAATTTCCGCATTTAAAAGTTGATTTAATGCGGAATGTATTTTTATTTCACCTAAACTTAACGCGCATCCATCGCTTGATTTTAATAAAGAAACAATGAGTAAAGCTGATGTTAAGTAGACGCTATTGTTCTTGTAAAAGATGCCCACGATTCATTACCGAAAAAGTTCAGAAAGTAAATCTAAGCTTAGACTAGAAGTGATTTTTTACCAGCAATTCTGCAATTTGCACACTATTTAAAGCGGCGCCTTTGCGCACATTGTCACCAACAATCCAAAGATCAATCCCCATTGGATGCGAAATATCTTCTCTAATACGCCCCACAAAAACCTCATCATGACCTGAAGAATGCGTTACTGCCGTTGGATAGCCGCCATCAATACGATCATCAATTACTTTAACGCCAGGTGCTTTTTCAAGAAGTGCCCTAACCTCTTGTGCACTGATTTTACTGCGTGTTTCTATATGCACAGCTTCAGAATGACCAAAGAAAACAGGCACTCTTACCGCAGTCGCATTGACTTTAATATGGCTATCACCCATAATTTTTTGTGTTTCCCACACCATTTTCATTTCTTCTTTGGTGTAACCGTTATCCATAAAGACGTCAATTTGGGGAAGTACATTGAAGGCAATTTGTTTTGGATAGACGTTGGTTTTAATCGGCTGCATATTTAATAATGCGGTTGTCTGCAACACCAATTCTTCTAGTGCTTCTTTACCCGTTCCAGATACTGCTTGATAGGTGCATACATTAATTCTATCAATACCAACTGCATCATAAATTGGCTTCAAGGCGACTAACATTTGAATGGTTGAACAGTTTGGATTGGCAATAATGCCTCTATTTTTGTAGTCGATTAATTTCTCTGGATTGACTTCCGGAACAATCAAAGGAATATCATCGTCATACCTAAATTGTGAGGTGTTATCTATCACTACACAGCCGGCGGCGGCGGCTTTAGGAGCATATTCAGCAGATACCGATGCGCCCGGTGAAAATAAAGCAATCTGTACTTTACTAAAATCAAAATTGGCTAAATCGTGGACGGTTAACGAGCTTTCTTTAAAAGCAATACGTTTGCCAGCAGAGTTTTTACTCGCTAAGGCATAGACTTCTCCCAAAGGGAAATTTCTTTCTTCTAAGATTGACAACATTGCCTCGCCTACAGCACCTGTAGCGCCTACAACTGCAACATTAAACACCTGTGTCATAAATTATTCTCCTTTTTGTAATTGTGCTAACACCGCATCGCCCATTGCCTGAGTGCTCACTTTTTGCATACCTTCTGAATAAATATCTTGAGTACGTAAATGAGCATCTAAGACACTAGCAACGGCTTGTTCAATACGCTCTGCTGCTGGCAGCATCGCCAAAGAATAACGCAACAACATTGCTGCGGATAAAATGGTGGCTAAAGGGTTAGCAATGCCTTTTCCAGCAATATCTGGCGCAGAGCCGTGAATTGGCTCATACATCCCTTTGTTATTAGCATCTAAAGAGGCAGACGGTAACATGCCTATCGAGCCTGTTAACATTGCCGCTGTATCAGATAAAATGTCCCCAAACATGTTGGTGGTAACAATGACATCAAATTGTGTTGGCGCACGCACTAATTGCATGGCGGCATTATCAACATACAGATGACTTAACTGCACGTCAGGATAATGATGGCTCACGGTAATCATAACTTCGCGCCATAACTCGGTGCTTTCTAAAACATTGGCCTTATCTACTGAGCATAATTTTGACTGCCGTTGTTGAGCAATTTTAAAGGCACAATGAGCGATACGCTCAATTTCTGACTCGCTATACACTAAGGTGTTAAAACCTTGGCGTTCATTATTAGCAAGTAATCGAATACCGCGAGGTTGGCCAAAATAAATGCCTCCCGTTAATTCACGAACGATCATTATGTCCAGGCCAGCAACAACCTCGGGTTTTAATGTAGAGGCGTGAGCTAATTGAGGGAATAACTTTGCGGGACGCAAATTAGCAAACAACTGTAATTCAGAGCGCAACCCTAATAAGCCTTTTTCAGGGCGTAAAGCAATGTCTAAAGACTCCCATTTCACCCCGCCTACAGCACCAAATAAAATAGCATCTGCGGCTTTAGCTAGTGCTAAGGTGGTTTCTGGAAAAGGCGTGCCATACACGTCATAAGCACAACCGCCAATTAAGCCATGTTCAAACTCAAGGCCTAAATTCATATCCGTATTTAGAAAATATAATACTTTAAGGGCTTCAGTTATAATTTCTTGACCGATGCCATCACCGGGTAATACTGCAATTTTTTTTGTCATTCGTTTAAAACCTATCCTTCTGTAAAACTGACTATTTTAGCCGTTACTTTTAATTTATTGCCACCGCAGCATAGCCCATGAGCTCAGTCTATCGAGAACACCCAAGGCGCACGCTGTGCTCGTTCTGCTTCATAAGCTCTTATTTTATCGGCCTGTTGTAAGCTTAAACCAATATCATCTAAGCCATTAATTAAACGGAACTTACGATTTTCATCTAGGAAAAATGGAATAATTTCTCCTGTTTGCGTGATAATCTGTTGTAACGCTAAATCAATTGTTAATTCAGAGCCTTTATAAGCGTCGACAAACAAATTATCAATCGTGGATGATTCTAAGATAATAGGTAATAGGCCATTTTTAAAACAGTTATTGTAAAAAATATCTGCATAACTAGGCGCAATAATTACCTGAAAACCATAGTCAGTCAACGCCCAAGGTGCATGTTCTCTGGAGGAACCACAACCAAAGTTTTCGCGTGTTAATAAAATTTTAGCGTGTTGATACTGTGGCTGATTTAACACAAACGCAGTGTTGATTGGGCGCTGAGAACAATCACAATCTGGTTCACCACGATCTAAATAACGCCAGTCGTCAAATAAATAGGGACCAAAACCTACACGTTTAATAGATTTAAGAAATTGCTTAGGAATAATCGCGTCAGTATCTACGTTTGCACGATCTAAAGGCATAACGCCTGATGTTAAATGAGTAAAAGCTTGCATAATCGTTATCTTATAAAATAAAAAAACTTCACTCACCTTGATGATTAAGTATTGTTGGCTAATACCTTCTGCCAAACACGATAGCTAATCTTTTCGTTGAGTAAAGTTTTTGATTTTTAATTAAATAGAGAATTATTAATTTTTTGACGCGCGTTTACGCTCGTTTTCAGTTAATAATTTTTTTCTTAAACGAATTGATTTTGGCGTAACCTCAACCAATTCATCTTCTGCAATAAACTCTAAAGCTTGTTCTAAGGTTAATTTTTGAATTCTTGCCAAAGTTAATGCCTCGTCTGTTCCTGAAGCACGAACGTTGGTCAATTGCTTTGGTTTACATGGATTTACACATAAATCATTACTACGCGAATGCAATCCAACTAACATGCCTTCATAAATTTCATCACCATTAACTAATAATAAATCACCGCGTTCTTGCAAAGGATGTAATGAATAAGTAACGGCTTTACCTGCAACCATGGAAATCATTACGCCACGTAAACGCGCCCCCACTTCGCCTTGTTTCATGGGGCCATAATGATCGAAGACATGGTATAACAAGCCAGTTCCTGAGGTGGCCGTCATAAATTCAGTCTGAAAACCAATTAATCCTCGTGAAGGCATCATGTATTCCAAACGTATACGTCCTTTACCATCAGGAACCATGTTGGTCAATTCACCTTTACGATCACCTAGTTTTTCCATGATAGAACCTTGATGCTCATCTTCAACTTCAATGGTTACCATTTCAAAAGGTTCACATTTTTTACCATCAATTTCTTTTAAAATAACTTCAGGGCGAGAAACGCCCATTTCAAAACCTTCGCGACGCATGTTTTCAATCAGGACAGATAAGTGTAATTCACCACGGCCTGAGACTTTAAATTTATCTGGGTCTCCAGTATCTTCAACACGTAAAGCAACGTTATGCTGTAATTCTTTTTCTAATCTGTCACGAATCTGACGTGTTGTAATAAATTTACCTTCTTTTCCTGCAAAAGGTGAATTATTGACTTGAAAGGTCATCGATACCGTTGGCTCATCAACAGATAATGGCGGCAAAATTTCTACTTGCTCTGGATGACAAATAGTATCTGAAATTTCAAGCTTTTCAATACCAGCAAAGGCAATAATATCACCCGCACGCGCTTCGGTTACTTCAATACGATCTAAACCATGAAAACCATAAATTTGTAGCATTTTACCTTTACGCTCAACTCCTTCACGATTAACAACTACTAATTGTTGATTGGTTTTTATGGTACCTCGCTGAATACGTCCAACCCCAATAACGCCAACATAAGTATTATAATCAAGACTCGATACTTGCATTTGGAACAGACCGTCAAGATCAACGGGAGGTGGGCTCACTTTGTCGATAATCGTTTGAAATAATGGCGTCATATCGCCGCTGGTTACTGTGGATTCTAAGCCTGCATAACCATTAATAGCTGAGGCATAAACAATTGGAAAATCTAATTGTTCATCAGTTGCACCAAGACGATCAAATAAATCAAAGGTTTGATCAACTACCCAATCAGGGCGTGCGCCTGGTCTATCGATTTTATTAATAACTACAATAGGATGCAGGCCTAAAGCGAAGGCCTTTTGTGTTACAAATCGCGTTTGTGGCATAGGACCATCAACGGCATCAACCAGTAATAACACTGAATCTACCATCGATAATACACGTTCTACTTCACCACCAAAATCAGCATGACCTGGTGTGTCAACGATATTAATATGGTAACCATTCCAATCTAAAGCGGTATTTTTTGCCAAAATAGTAATGCCACGCTCTTTTTCAATATCGTTGGAATCCATCATGCGCTCAGTGACTTTAGTATGTGCCGCAAAGGTGCCAGATTGTTGTAACAATTTATCAACTAAGGTGGTTTTGCCATGGTCAACATGGGCGATGATGGCGATATTTCTTAATTTTTCGATCACTTGAATGTACTCTAAGGGTTAAAAAAACGTGTCGCTCCTGCATTAAACAAGAGCGCCAATAAGACGTATAAAATTAATGAGAATAGTACCTTGTAGTACAAATATACATTACGAGAGCACTAGCTTATTATAGGGATTTAAGTCTGTTGCCAAGGTAAGCCTGAAAAACGCCATCCTGACAGGGTACTTCTGTGGTTTGCGTCATTTAATGCCCCTTCAAAACCACCCATAATATTGATTAATTGCACATAGCCAGCTTGTTCTAGCATTTTTGCTGCTTCAAGCGATCTTTGTCCACTGCGGCATAATAATAAAATAGGAATATGACGATCAGCAGCAATTGCCTCCACCTGTGGCAAAAATAATTCATTACTTTGCCAATCAGGAAGTTCTTTCCACGGAATTAACACTGCATTAAGTGGATGTCCAACAAAATCATATTCTGCTTTTGTTCTTACATCGAGCAAAAGCGCATTGGGAGTATTTTTTATAAATTCCCAAGCTGTTAGGGGTAACCATTGTTCAATCATAAGCGATATTCTGAACTAATAAGAGGGGGTTAATTATTTTATGTGCTATGCACTTAGCATTTTAACCCAATTGAAGACATTTTGTGCAGCCAAACGTAACGCTCAGCAAAACTCATTAAAACGGTTTCGATCAATCACCTTAATAATACAGCTTTAGCTAGGTATCTTGCGAAAGCTGCTCATATCATAAAATTTTTTTATTCGGTTCCTGGCATACTCACTTGTGGCCCTAACCATTCTTGTAAAAAATCTAAAAAACTTCTTACTTTAGCGGAAAGATATTTTCGATGTGGATATACAGCGTGAATATCCAAAGGGGGCAAGGTGTAGTTTTCTAATACAGGCTTTAATTTACCTCGTTCAATATCCCGCGCCACTACATACGAGGCCAACATAACTAGCCCCAAACCATCGATTGCCGCAACCCTAATTGCATCGGCTACATTAGCCTGCAAACGCCCTGATACTGTAATCACAGAACAGCCACTGTCACTTTTAAACTTCCACTTGTTTCGTGGTGAGCTCGCCCAATTAACAAGACAACTATGTTCTAACAAATCTTCTGGTTTAATGGGTATACCGTAACGCAATAAATAATCTGGTGAACCGCAAACAACCATTGATGAAGTGGCTAATTTTCTTGCAACCATACTGGTATCGTCTAAGGCACCTAAATAAATTGCCACATCGATACCACCATCAATTAAATCCCCTGGATTACTTTGTAGTATTAATTCTACGGTTAAATCGGTATGAATTTTTAAAAACTCCGTTATCGCACGCGTAATATGTGTTGCACCAATGACTGGCGGCGCACTTACTTTTAATATCCCACGCGGCTCAGTTTGCATGTGTGTTACCGCGGATTCCATCTCTTCAACATCAAGTAAAACTTGTTGGCAACGCTCTAAATATGAGCCTCCGACATCAGTTAAACTTAAACTTCGCGTTGTTCGATTAAAAAGCCTTGTCCCCAAACTGCTTTCCAATTGCATAATATGCTTGGTTGCCATTGCTCTGGAAATACCCAATTCTCTGGCACCTCCCGCAAAACTACCCGAGCGCGCAACCCGCACAAAGACATTCATACTGGTTAATTTATCCACTTACGTTCCTCAATAATTTAAACAACACAATTATTTATTCAGTGATTTTACAAGCCCTGTTAAATCCCGTGCTAGGTGAATAAAAAAATATTGACTTTCTTACTGTTTCTTTAAAACAAACAATCAATTTAATATTTAGCGTATTGTATACAAAAAATATCTCTGTATAGTGAGCACCAAGTTACAAAAAAACAACATAGATTAAAAAAACCTCCACACTTTTTTAACTTTTACAGGATATAGACAATGAATAACTTTAGAAAAGATATATTGATCGGGTTAATGTTTATTGCCGGTATTTGGAGTTTTATTTCCGGTGAATTCATATTCTCAACCGTTTTATTCGCTGGTTCAGCGATTTACAGTAATATTGTGATTAGAGCCCAACTTAAAAGCTAATCATCCCCTTTAACTACCTCCTGGTGTTATACCCACAAGCAAAATTCCTCATGATATTTGCTTGTCTTTACCTCTCATTACGGCAACGTAATGAGAGGTTTTTTTTGCCCTAAAATTTTGTAGCATTTTTACGACACACGATGAAACAGACTAACCTCCCCCATCGTGGGCATTAATAGTCTTACTTTTTCACGTATAAATCAGTAATGGTGCCGGTTATCATTTCTGCTGCGAAGGCAAACGTTTCTGATAATGTTGGATGAGGATGAATTGTCAGCCCAATATCTTCAGCATCTGCGCCCATCTCTAACGCCAATACTGCCTCGGCGATTAATTCTCCTGCGTTTGCACCGACCATGCCTGCACCAATAATACGTCCGGTTTCTTTATCACAAAGAATTTTAGTCATTCCTTCTTTACGACCCATCGCCAATGAGCGACCACTTGCCGCCCACGGAAAACTGCCTTTTTCATACGCAATGCCTTGTTCTTTTGCTTGATTTTCAGTAACTCCCATCCAGGCAATTTCAGGATCTGTGTAGGCAACGGACGGTATTGTTAACGCATCAAAACTTGCTTTATGTCCTGCGATAACTTCTGCAGCAACTTTACCTTCATGAACGGCTTTATGCGCTAACATTGGGTTACCAACGATATCGCCTATTGCAAAAATGTGTGACACAGTAGTGCGTTGCTGCTTATCGACAGAAATAAAACCTTGTGCTGTGAGGTCAATACCTGCTTGCTGTGCTGCAATCAATTTACCATTAGGTTTACGTCCAACTGCAACGAGTACAGCATCAAAAACTTCTGCTTCTGGAGCTGTTTTATTTGCATCCTCAGCGGCAAAGCTTACTTTTAAACCCTCTGACTCGACCTCAATTGCTGTTACTTTGGTATTTAACCAAATGTTTTTGTATTGTTTTTTAATACGACGCAATAAAGGCGTAACTAAATCTTTATCACAACCAGGAATAATTTGATCCATCAACTCAACAACACTAATTTCTGATCCTAAGGCATGATAAACCGTTGCCATTTCCAAACCAATAATACCGCCGCCAACAATTAATAATTTTTTTGGAATCTGTGTTAATGCTAAAGCATCGGTTGAATCCCATAACCGTGCATCATGATTTGGAAATACCGGAATCTGAGTAGCATGTGAACCTGCGGCAATAATGGCATGTTCAAATTCAATGTATTGCTCACCTGACTCGGTGCTTACCAGTAAACGATGTGCTGATTCAAATTGTCCGTTACCATGAATAACCGTGACTTTGCGTTGTTTAGCTAAACCTGACAAGCCATCATTTAAGGTTTTAGTCACACTTTCTTTCCATGCACGAATTTTATCTAAATCAAGACTTGGTGTTGCAAACTCAACACCATGCTGCGCCATTTCTTGAGCTTCATGAATAACTAAGGCGATATGCAGTAACGCTTTTGAAGGGATACATCCTACATTTAAACAGACTCCGCCTAAGACTGGATCACGTTCAACTAAAATGACTTTTTTACCTAAATCTGCTGCGCGAAATGCTGCACTATAGCCACCAGGACCGCCGCCTAACACTAAAACTTCTGTATTGATAACTGTATCAGTCATGTTTAATTCCTTAATTAAAGTAACAAGCGACGAATATCACTTAAATTTTGTATCACCACTGACATAAAACGTGCGCCTTCTGCACCATCAATGACTCGGTGATCGTAAGTTAAATCTAAAGGCAGCATTAATCGTGGAACAAATTCTGCACCATTCCAAACTGGCTGCATTTTGGCCCGTGTCACCCCTAATATTGCCACCTCAGGCGCATTAACAATCGGCGTAAATGCAGTGCCGCCAATGCCGCCTAAACTGGATATTGTCATGCAACCGCCTTGCATATCCGCAGGCAATAACTTACCTTGCCTAGCCTTTGTGCTCTTTTCTGCTAATTCAAGAGCCAACTGATTGATTGATTTATTATTTACATCTCGTAACACGGGCACAACCAAGCCATTGGGCGTATCTACGGCAATACCAATATTAAAGTATTTTTTTAGTAATAACTGTTCGCCATCACTGGATAACGAAGCATTGAAGCTGGGAAATTGCTGCATAGCAGCAACTAAGGCTTTAATAATGAACAGTAAGCCCGTAATTTTAAGCTCGTCTTTACCTTTTTCAGCATTCAAGGTGCTTCTAAACGCTTCTAAATCAGTGATATCGGCTTCATCGTGATAGGTCACCATAGGTAAATTTAACCAAACACGTGTTAAATTTTGTCCAGTCAGTTTTTTTATTTTACTTAAACTTTTAGCTTCAATTTCACCAAATACAGAAAAATCAATAACGGGAATTGCAGGGATTGCAGCAGCCCCAGAAACGGGCTTGCCATCAAGCATGATTTTTTTCACCCACTCTTTAACATCTTCTTTAAGGAGTCGTCCTTTGCGACCACTACCTAAACTTACCTTGTTAATATCTACTCCTAATTCACGAGCAAACAAACGTACTGCTGGCGACGCATGCGCTTTTCTAGTCGTCGTGCTCGATGCAATAGGCAGTGCCTGTTGAGCACTCTTAACTGATTGCGGTGCAGAGCTTGCTGTTGCAATGCTGGCGATATTAGTCGCTAGCACTGGCTCAGTTACCGGTGCTAATACTTCTTCCACCACAGGCGCTTGGGGAGTATTCTCTAGTTCAGTAGGGACAACTGTCGCGACTAAGGTGCCTTCCTGAACTTTATCGCCGGCTTTAATAAATATTTGCTGAATTCGTCCTTGCACTGGAGACGGCAACTCCATCGTTGCTTTGTCTGTTTCTAATGTCGCAACCGTCTGATCGATTATGATCAACTCTCCGACGCAAATTAATACTTCAACAACGTCAATTGATGGGACATTGCCCACATCAGGAACCTTAATTTCAATTAAGTTAGCTATTTTTTTATCGGTCATAATTATTGTCCTTGGATTAAATTAACCACGGGGCCTTAACATCTGCCGCTAAATTATATTTAGCGATGGCTACATCAATTTTAGCTAACTCAAATTGACCAATATCCGCCAAACTTTTTAACGCTGCGACAGTAATATGAAAGCGATCGACTTCAAAAAAACGTCGTAAGTTTTCACGGGTATCTGAGCGTCCAAAACCATCAGTGCCTAAAACAGTATATGACGCTGTAATAAGCCCACGAATTTGTTCAGCAAATGCTCGGGTATAATCTGTTGCGGCAATGACTGGCCCTACAGCATTCGCTAAACAATTGGCAACATGTGCTTGTTTAGGTGTTTCAGTAGGATGTAAACGATTCCAACGTTCACAAAGTTGACCATCTCGGGCAAGCTCAGTAAAACTTGGGCAACTCCATAAATCAGCGGCTACGCCCCAATCTTCAAGTAATAATGTTGCCGCAAATTCCGCCTCACGAAAAATACTACCTGAACCTAATAATTGAACGCGCAAGGGATTTTCAGGCGCGGTTTGACTAAAAGCATACATGCCTTTAATAATATTTTGCTCTTCACCTTTAGGAATTGCCGGATGCTCATAGTTTTCGTTCATAACCGTGATGTAGTAAAACACATCTTCTTGTTCAACATACATACGGCGCAAACCGTCTTGAATAATGACGGCTAATTCATAGGAATACGTGGGGTCATAAGCCACGCAATTAGGCACTGTTGCCGCCATTAAATGACTATGCCCATCCTCATGCTGCAAGCCTTCACCATTTAAGGTGGTACGTCCTGCGGTTCCCCCCATTAAGAATCCACGCGTTCGTTGGTCAGCAGCCGCCCATATCAAATCACCCACACGTTGAAAACCAAACATTGAGTAATAGATAAAGAACGGAATCATCGGCACATTATGTGTTGAATATGACGTACCCGCCGCAATCCAATCACACAAGCCACCGGCTTCATTAATCCCTTCTTGCAACACTTGACCGTGCTTATCTTCTTTATAAAACATTAATTGATCAGCATCTTGAGGCGTATATAACTGGCCCACTTGCGACCAAATCCCCAATTGCCTAAACATGCCCTCCATACCAAAGGTACGAGATTCATCAGGAATAATTGGCACGATACGACGACCAATAGTTTTATCTTTAACTAAGATGTTTAACAATCTGACGAAGGCCATCGTGGTAGAAATTTCTCGCCCTTCCCCACTCGCTTCTAATAAGGCTTTAAAATCACTTAATACCGGCACATCTAAGGAATATGATTTTGTTCTTCTGGCAGGCAAATGCCCACCTAATTCGGTACGGCGCTGCTGCATGTAGGCTAATTCTTTTGAACCTTCGGCAAAAGTAAGGTAAGGCAATTCATGCAATTGATCATCGGTTACGGGTAAGGCATAACGATCGCGAAAAATGCCTAAGGAACTTGGGCTCATTTTCTTTTGTTGATGGGTAATATTCTGTGCTTGACCAGATTCCCCCATACCATAACCTTTAATTGTTTTTGCCAAAATTACCGTAGGCTGACCTTGATGATTTACCGCTGAATGAAAAGCAGCATATACTTTAGAGGGATCATGACCGCCACGATTTAATTCCCAAATATCACGATCTGACCAATCCGCTACCATGGCACGTAATTCAGGTGTGTTAAAGAAAAACTCTCGCACATAGGCGCCATCTTTCGCCTTGAAGGTTTGGAAATCACCATCAACACATTGCATCATCCGCGCTACTAATAAACCATGTTTATCGCGTGCAAGTAAGGTATCCCAACGCTGCCCCCAAACAACTTTAATCACATTCCAACCTGCACCTCGGAATTCACTTTCTAATTCTTGAATTATCTTGCCATTACCACGCACTGGACCATCAAGACGTTGCAAGTTGCAGTTAACGACAAAAATTAAATTATCTAACTTCTCGCGGCCAGCCATACCAATTGCGCCCAATGATTCTGGCTCGTCTGTTTCTCCATCACCAAGGAAACTCCACACTTTTCGATTGGACGTGTCCGCAAAACCACGGTCTTGTAAATAGCGCATAAAACGGGCTTGATAGATAGCCATAATCGGGCCTAAGCCCATTGACACAGTTGGAAATTGCCAAAAATCTGCCATTAACCAAGGATGCGGATAAGACGATAAACCATTGCCATGAACTTCTTGTCGGAAATTGTCTAATTGCTCAACATTAAAACGCCCCATTAAAAACGCCCGCGCATAATCACCTGGGGTTAAATGCCCTTGGGTATAGACTAAATCGCCTCCATGTTGATCAGAAGGTGCATGCCAAAAATGGTTATACCCGACATCGTATAAAGTTGCCGCTGAAGCAAAACTAGCGATATGTCCTCCGACATTAGTATGTTTATTGGCTCTTAACACCATCATCATGGCGTTCCAACGTACATACGAACGAATGCGTTGTTCGATGGTGGCATCACCCGGGAATTGTGCTTGTCGTTCAACGGGAATGGTATTTAGATACGCGGTGTTGGCACTAAAAGGTACATCAAAGCCTGATTTACGCGTGACAGCCACTAATTGTTCAATTAAATAATGCGCTCGCTCACTCCCATCTTGTTCAAGAACGGCCTGTAAGGATTCTATCCATTCCCTAGTTTCTTCTGGATCAATATCATTTTGTCCAGTAATTTCCGAAATTAAATTGTTCGTCATGAGTTCTTCCTATGGGCGAGTATTCTTGTTAAGTAATTAGACAGGGCTAAAAAGACGGTTAGTAATGCGACTTTAAATTTATTTATGAGGTTATTTCAATGATTTTTTTTGATTCATTGAAATTAGAAAAAAATTTTAACTTTTGACTGGTAATTACAAACAAAAGAAAACAATGTGAGTGGATTAGTACGCATAGTATATACAATTGCCCCTTGGCAATACACCCGATTTAATCATTAAAATGCTAAGATTTGCGAATTAATAATCTAAATTAAAGATGTTATTCTCAGGGTTTTTTAATGAGTCCTTGATAATCAAGGCTGACTTAAATTCCGTCATTAATAATGCTGACATTTTATAAATAGGTAAAGGCGGACTAAAATAATATCCCTGAATAATATCGCACCCATGCTGGGTTAAGTAAATTAATTGCTGCTCAGTTTCCACCCCTTCGGCAATGATAATTTGCCCTAAAGAGTGCCCCATTTCAATAATTGCAGCGGTAAGCCTAGCGTCTTTTGAGTCTATCGTCATGTCTTTGATAAACGAACGATCAATTTTCAAGACATCAATGGGTAAGTTTTTTAAATAGGATAACGATGAATACCCTGTGCCAAAATCATCTAAAGCAATTTTAATCCCCATTTTTTTCAAGCGCTGCAATTGTAGTTCAATTTGCTTAATATCGCCGACTAACAAGGATTCTGTTAGTTCTAATTCTAAATGCGCAGGATTTAACTGAGTTTCTTGTAAAACTTTTTGCACCGTAGAGATAAATTCGTTATCGGTAAACTGCCGAGCCGACACATTGACCGACACTTGTTTTAACGCATACCCTTCATCTTGCCACTTCTTGAGCTGATAGCACGCTGTGCGCATGATCCAGGCACCCATTTCAACAATTAACCCTGACTCTTCTGCGAGAGGTATAAATTGATCTGGCAAAATCATTTTACTATGTAATTCAGAGCCATGAAACCAGCGCACCAAAACTTCCGCACCAAAAATTTTTCCTGTCGCGGCATAATATTGTGGCTGGTAATACAGCTGTAACTCGTTCTTTTCAATTGCCTTACGTAAATTTGTTTCCATCACTAAGCGATCATGCGCGGCATTGGCATGCTCTTGTTTATAAAATTGATAGTTATTTCGACCTTGGCGCTTTGCCTCATACATAGCAATATCGGCATTTTTAATTAGCAACTCAGCGGTATCACCATGATCAGAAGATAGCGCAATACCGATACTCGCGGTAATAAATACCTCTTGCTTATAGATTAAAAAAGCATTGGCGAGTTTATGTAATATCTCACCCGCCAATAAGGTTGTTGCATAAATAGCTTGTTCATGAGAGGACTCATTAGTAATGAAGAGACCAAATTCATCGCTGCTTAAGCGCGCAATAACTCGGTTTTGAGTAACAAAACTGCGTAATCTAAACGCCACTTCTTTAAGCAAAATATTACCGCCATCATGTCCTAATGAATCATTAATGGATTTAAATCGATCTAAGTTAATACATAACACCACAAGCCAGCTAGCATTTGCTTTAGTTGTTAATAAGGAATCAGTCAAGCTTGCAAAAAACAGTGCCCGATTGGGTAGCCCTGTTAATTTATCGTTATGCGCTACCTGCATCATTTGTTTTTCGGATTGTTTTTGACGAGTAATATCCGTTAAGGTTGCAAAATAAACATACTGCCCCTCATGCTTACGCAGCTCTGAAATTTCCAATTTAATTGGAAATAACTGCCCCTGCTTATGTCGACACAATAATTCCTTTGACCAAAATATATCATTCGTTGCATGAATAAACTGTTGATGAGATAAACCAATATCACCGACTAAGCAAAACGTTAATTCTTGATGGGTTAAATCAGCAAATTGATACCCAGTCAATTGACTAAATGATTGATTAATCGCAACAATGGTAAAGCTAGAATCCAATAGAATCAGGTTTAAATGAGCCTGCTGAAGCCATTGCATGAGTTGATCGACTGCCGAGATGCTGGCTTGCTCAAGAAGATGCCCGGTCACTAATAATAATGGGCGCTGTTGCGGTGCTTTAAAAATAGGTGTGCGAGTAATTTCAAAGGTGACGTGCTCTTGATCAGCAACGCTAATCACTCTGGTTTCTTTTAAGGATTGCTTTAAGTGCAAGGCACTTTTATCCTGAATGCTACATAATTTTAAGGCACGTAAATTACTATCAGGCAGCAAACTTAAATCGTCGTTGGTCAGTCCTTGATAGGCGTTGTGCTGGATATTAAAACTTAATAAATACGACCGACTTGCCTTTAGCCATCGACCGTCTTGATCTTTTAAACATAAAAAATTGGGTAATTGTGATAACACTAGCAACAGATCTTCACGACCAGAAGGTGCCGTGTTTGCTTCAGGAGAAATAGGCGGAAATTGCGAAGAAATTTTCTTACTGGGTTGGCGTAAGATAAGCCCCATTAAGAGTAAATAAGACAAACCATTAAAGATGAGAATGCCGTTTTTGTACCCTACCTCAGGATAAAAAAATCCCCACATTAATAAGAAAAAATTGGTCAACGCCAATAAAGAAAGACTAAGCAGCATCATAGACATTATAAAAACTCTTAACACTCAGAAAATTATCAAATGATAACTAAAAAACGCCCCAAACCACTTATTACAGCAATAACGAGTGTCATCTTATACCACGCACAGATTAATTCAGCATGACGATGCGCTACTTTTTTAACGCATAGCAACTGTGTCATTTCACCCACTTTCAGCAGAAAACAGTAACTTCTCATTAGTCACAGGTAACACCAAAAAATCAGGTTAAAATGGCGGCATGAATTCACTTAAGCCACAGCTACCTAAAATCAGCGACGAAGACCGCACGCCGTTAATCG